>PDWI01005517.1_pt1 | contig 16285 bp, 11 predicted proteins | sample 1430891 | NCBI WGS metagenome assembly PDWI01 (sample SAMN01162508, study PRJNA174530) | Oral metagenome, whole genome shotgun sequencing project. | biome: Marine environment; feature: Marine mammal; material: Swab sample of the gingival sulcus; isolation source: swab sample of gingival sulcus...
TCTGGGAAATCTGATTATCCTTGCCAAGGTTTACCAGCAGCTTCCGGCCGGACTAAATGATAATCATCTGGCGGAAAATCCGGAGCTTTTACACCATGCCCTGTTTAAGGCCCTAAATGAAATTGCCGGTTATCTTGGCGTGGCCGATTGCGGGGTTTTGCCCTGCACTTCCACCCAGGCACAGTTAAGGATCAGATATGCCAACGGGGTGCAGGTCAGAGGCGAACATAAATCATCGCTGGCGAGAAGAGATGTACCCATTGAGGAAGTGATGGTGGATTATTGCCGGAAACCGGTAGTTTATAAGCAGGTTCTGGATAGTATTGCCCAGGCGGATATTCTGGTTATGGCCCCGGGCAGCCTATATAGTTCCATCATTCCGGTTTTTCAGGTTACGGCTATTGCTGAAGCGGTCAGAAAAAATAAAAATGCCCTGAAGGTTCTGGTTTCAAATCTTTGGGTTCAGGCGGGGGAGACCGATTTATTGACCGATGACCCGCAAAGAAAATATCGGGTTTCGGATATGCTGACCGCCTATGAAAATAATATCCCAGGCGGCACTGCCGGACTGTTTAATGAGGTGCTTTGTATCTCTATGCAGGAGGTGCCGTCTTCCATATTGCAGAAATATGCAGTCGAAGGGAAAATTCCCATCTATCTTGATCGGGAGGTGGTGGCGGGCAAGGACTATCTCCCGATTGAATGCGGCATTTTTTCCGAAAGGATGCTGCGTGAAAAAGGGGCTATTCAGCATGACCCTGATTTTCTGGCCAGGGTAATTAGAACCCTCTATATCACCAGAAAGAGGATTTTGCCTCAAACCAGTCAGGATGGAGGCAGGATTAAGCAAGGCGGCAGAAAATATGTAAATTATAATGCTCCGGTTTTATGCTGTAGATACCAAAGCCTCAAAAGCCGGATCCACTCGCTTGAATACCGCCTCCCAGCCGGAATTAAGATTGATAAAAACACCTTAAAACAACAATTTATATCAATTATCTGGAAACATCATGATATTTCGCTGGCCCATCTTGACCATTGTGCCGGAGTACAGATCGTAGCAAGACCGGATTGGCCCCGTAACCAGCGTTGGGATAATGTTTACTCATTTTTTGATCCCGAAGATCGGCTGATAAAAATCCGGGTCGATGTCCTGCAAAATGTCAGCCAGCTTGAAACCGCCTTTTTGATTGCCCTGGGTCAATCCTTGCTGGGCAGATACTGCCGATCAAAGATGGTTAAGGATGTAGTTGAGGATGGTGAGTATCTGGGCCGGGTCTTCCATCTTTATCTGGCTGATGAAAGGGATTGGCAGTCTTTTTTCTCTTATGATCAGCTAGTTAATTTTTTATTGCTGGCGAGAATGCAGAAAACTAGTAATAAAAATCATTTTATCAGGATGTTAAACGGGCAAGAAGGCTTTTCGCCGCCCGGAATGCTGATGGGTCTTTTATATGTCTGGTATCTTGATAACCGGATGGCCTATTATCTGGAATATAAGATGTCAATCATTAAAATAAAAAAATCCCCGCTTATTCCCGAGCAGGAAAAAATTTGTCTTAGAAGGGAGCAGCTGATCTCTTTTTGCCGAGAGGTGGTTTTTGCCTGATTTTATTTGTAAGTCTCTAAGTTTGCTAACACCCAAAAATTAATTGACAACAAGTGTAAATATTTTTATACCCCGAAAAAAATAGAGAAGCATTATTTTCCTTAAATCATGGAGTAAACAATGAAAACTGCTATATCCATTCCTGATCATATTTTCCAGGCTGCTGAAACTTATGCAGATGATCATGGAGTTTCCCGAAGCAAGTTATACTCAGAGGCCATTACCCAATTCCTTGAAAAACATTCTAAAGCAGAAGTAACAAAAAAGCTGAATGAAGTTTACTCAAATCAAACTTCCTCAATAGATAGTTCCATTGCAGCTTTACAGTTTAATTCCATTTGTGAAGAAAAATGGTAATTCAACGAGGTGAGATATGGTGGGCAAATTTACCCGAACCACAAGGTTCGGAACCTGGATATAAAAGGCCGCTGCTTATAGTCCAGTCCAATGAATTTAATCGAAGCAATATCAACACAGTAATTGCAGCAGTAATAACCTCTAATCTCCGGTTAGAGGCCGCACCCGGGAATGTAAAAATCTCAAAAAATAAGTCAAAACTTCCAAGAGATAGTATAGTCAATGTGTCTCAGATAATTACAGTAGATAAATCATTTTTAATTGAAAAGGCAGGGAGACTGCCAATGACCATAATGTCTCAAATTGAAGAAGGAATAAGGCTTGTTCTCAATCTCTGATATAAAAACTCCGCCATGCTTCGTTACGGCATAAGCACCGCACCTTGTCTGGCGGAGTTTTTTTAGAGATCTGATAAAATTGCTTGTTTTTTAACTCTACTTTACTTAGCAGCCGCCGCCCAATCGGGAATAACGCCAATATCAATACCAAATACCGGTATCAGCAGGGCGTAAGTCAGAATCAGCACCAGCAGAATGCCCGCCATATTCAGACCAATACCGCTTTTTACCATCTGCGGGATGGTAACATAGCCGGAGCCGAAAACAATGGCATTGGGCGGGGTAGCCACCGGCAGCATAAAGGCACATGAAGAGGCAATGGCGGCCGGTACCACCAGCAGCAGCGGACTTTGACCAAGACCAATGGCAACCGCCGATAATATGGGCATAATCATCGCTGCCGTAGCCGTATTTGAGGTCAGTTCGGTCAGGAAAATAATCAGGGTAGTTACCGCCAGAACCAGCAGGATAATCGGGGCATTTTCCAGCAGGCTAACCTGCGAGCCGATCCACTGGGCAAGGCCGGAAGCCTTAAATCCGGCCGCCATCGACAGGCCGCCGCCGAAAAGAATCAGCACCCCCCAGGGCATCTTGGAGGCCCAGGTCCAGTTCATAACAAAGACATTCTTTTTGGTATTGATCGGAATCACAAATAAAATCAAGGCCCCGGTCATGGCAATGGCCGCATCGGTGATCAGTTTTGGGTCGGGAAAAAAGCCCAGTTTCACAATCTGACTGCGGAAAATCCAGCCAAGGGCGGTCAGGCCGAAAACCAGAGCAGTCCATAGCTCACCAGCACTCATTCTGCCCATCTTTTTCAGCTCGTCATCAATCAGCTCCTTGCCGCCCGGCACCTTCTCCAGCTTCATCGGGTTGGCAACCCTGGTCAGCCATAGCCAGCAAATCGGCAAAAATACCAGCACCAGCGGCACGCCCACCATCATCCATCCGGCAAAGGTTATTTCATAGCCGTAGGTTTTCTGCAAATATCCGGCCAGTACCGTATTGGGCGGCGTACCAATCAGGGTCGCAATGCCGCCGATTGAGGCAGCATAGGCGATGCCCAGCATCAGGTTCAGACCGAAAGCAAACTGCTCCGGCGAAAAATCTATCTTCTGATCAAGCCCTTCCTTTTTGCCCTCGGTAACAATATGGGTGATAATGGCAAGACCAATGGGCATCATCATTACCGTGGTGGCGGTATTGGACACAAAGGCGGAAAGCACCGCGGTCGCCATCATAAAGCCGAAGATCAGCCGCCCGGGCGAAAAGCCGACCACCTGGACAATATTCATGGCAATCCGCCTATGCAGGTTCCATCTCTGCATGGCAAGAGCAATGATAAATCCGCCCATAAACAGAAAGATAAGATGAGAGGCATAGGGTGCCGCCGCCTTTTTGGTATGCATAATGCCCAGCAGGGGAAAGGCGGCAATGGGAATCAGCGAGGTAGCCGGAATGGGAATGGCCTCGGTCATCCACCAGGTTGCCATCAGCAGGGCCACTGCCGCCATGCGTTGGGCCTCAACGCTCATTCCGGCCGGTAAGGGGCAGAAGAGCATCATAAAAAACAGGGCCGGGCCAAGCAGTAAGCCAATCTTTTGTCTGGCGGTATAATTCTGGTCATCGCCCTCATCAACGCCGCCCGGGCCGACCTGCAGCCGCTTGCCGTGTTCCGCCGGAGCATCTTCCAGCCGATCGGCAATATCCACCGCCTGCTCCGTATCGCTGCTTTGCTGCATCTGGCTGAAATGCCGAATCATGGATTGCGGACGAAACAAGAGTAAGTCTTTGGTTTCATTGTGCATACACCATAATCGGCTCCAAATGTTTATTGCTCTTGCCATAATTTTCTCCCTGGTTCTGATTGATCTTTTAATGCCTGCAGGCCGTCTGCGGCATCCAGTATTCAAAAATTTTTATGGAACAATTACTCAAAACTAATATATAGACCTTGGATTAACAAGAAAAATTTTATAAAAACCAGCAGGGCAGGGCAAAAGCCGCTCAGCCAGGTTAGATTAAAACCATCAAGGCAGCAGGCGGGCCGATCAAATTAACAATCAGGAAAAATTATGAAATTAAGGGTTATTTTAGCCTCGCCCCGAGGCTTTTGCGCCGGAGTGGTACGGGCCATTGAAACAGTTAGAAAAAGTATTGCAACCCACGGCCCGCCAATATATGTGCTGCATGAAATAGTTCATAACCGGCATGTGCTTGAAGAACTGGAAGAGCTTGGGGCGGTATTTGTCAAAAAACTTACCGATATTCCGGCAGGCGGCCTTTGTATTTTCAGTGCCCACGGCGTATCAACCGCGGTGGAAAAAAGGGCCGCCGCCCTTGGCCTGAATACGGTTGATGCCACCTGTCCGCTGGTTTCCAGTGTCCATCGGATGGTGGAACGCTGCCACAGTCAGGGTTATGATGTGGTGATCATCGGGCATCATAAACATCCAGAGGTGGAAGGCACCGCTGGACGGGCCGCCGGGCGGGTTCATGTGGTAGCCAATGAGGAAGAGGCCGCCAGCCTTCAGGTTGCTGATGATAAAAAGGTGGCCTATGTAACCCAGACCACCCTTAGTCAGGATGATATTTGCGGTATCAAGCAGGTGCTTAAAAGGCGTTTTCCGGCCATCGCGGGAAAAAAATCAAATATTTGTTTTGCCACCCAAAATCGGCAGGATGCGGTGCGGCATCTGGCCGCCGAATGTGATCTGGTCTTTGTGGTGGGTTCAAAAAACAGTTCCAATTCCAACCGCCTGCGTGAAGCAGCGGCCAGAAAAGGGTGTGCAGCATATCTGATCGATGATTACCGCGATATTGATCTTTCCTGCCTGAACAATCGGCACACAATCGGGATTACCGCCGGAGCCTCGGCCCCGGAAAGGCTGGTGGCGGGGGTATTGTCGCATTTGCATCAATATTACGATATTGCCGTGGAAGAGATGGCCGGCAAGAAGGAGCAGGTGTTTTTCAGACCTGCGGAGTTGAAATTATAAAAATTATCGGGATTATTCAAAATTTTATTATGGTTATTTCCCGTACCGGTTAATTTTTGTCCGCCTGCCGTAATTTTTTGTTTACAAGAAAAATATTAAAGTTTAATTTGCTGGTGCTTTTTGGCTGGGCGGTTCACCGCCTAAGCGGGTTTCCGGTTTGATAAACCTGCATAGCGTCCGATCAATATCTTACAATATATTTGCTGCAAGGGGCCGCTTAAAGTGGTTTTTTGCTTTTTGTATTTACGGCTGATTACCGGCTCGAATTAACTTTCTTCAAAATACATGGCTGCTGATGGAATCAAGTATAAAAATTTTGGTTAAGGGTTTTCAGAAATTTGAACTTAGGATGCTTGATCTTGCAGTCAAGATGAGCGAAAGCCGCCCGCCCCGTCTGATTCTTCTCGAAGAAAGTGAAATAGATAATGCTGATGTGGTGATCATTGACGGCCTGGATTATGGAGCAACCTCATGGGCAGAGAGCGTCAGTGATGAGATTGAAAAAAAGCCGGTGATCTGGGTGGGCAAGGTGCCGGAAGGAAATTATCGGCACACCAGCATTAAACATCCGGTTATCTGGGTGAGTATGCCGGTGGTTATTTCACGTTTTCTTGATGAACTGGCCCTGAAAGAGGAAAGTCTGAACGGACAGGACGGCACCTCGGAGGAACAGGCCAGGCCGCCCGCTCAGGCTGGCTACTCCAGTGTCCTGATTGTTGATGACAGCAAAATGGTGCGTTCCCATCTGGAGCGTCTCCTGATTCAGCAGGGCTATCAGACGGCCACGGCTGAGGATGGTGAACAGGCGGTGGCCATGACCGAAGACAGGTCCTTTGACTGTGTGTTGATGGATGTCCTGATGCCCGGCATTGACGGTTATAAGGCCTGCCGGGCGATCCGCCGCCAGAAGCACCACTCCGGCAAGATTCCGGTGATTATGCTGACCAGCCGTACTTCTCCCTTTGACAAGGTTAGGGGCAAGATGGCTGGTTGTGATGCCTATCTGACCAAGCCGGTCAAAAGGAGCAGGCTGCTGGAGGTGTTGTCCAGCTACGGCAAGGGCGGCCGCGGCTGATTTCCGCAATGGGTTTTTTGCGGGATTTGCCGAAAATCTTACTGAAATTATTAAAACGGATTTGTTTTTTGCAAATCCATCATAATAACAAGGAGGTAACAGCGTGATTTCTAAAATTCTGGTGGTGGATGACAGTCAGGCAGACCGCACTAATCTGGAAAATATTCTGAAAAAGGCCGGATATTCCACCGCCGCCGTTGAGGATGGTGCAAAGGCGGTTGAGGCGGCCAAAAGCAATCGGCCGGATCTGATTATGATGGATGTCAATATGCCCGGCATGGACGGTTTTGCCGCCACCCGTGAACTGAAAAATAATCCTGATACCAAGGAGCTGCCGGTGGTACTGGTTACTTCAAAGGATCAGAAGGCCGACAAGGCATGGGGCAAGATGCTGGGAGCCAAGGGTTATATCACCAAGCCTTATACCGAAAGTGATGTCCTGGATGTGGTCAAATCCCTTTAATCCTGCCGTACTGGTCAATGAATATGCAGGCTCTAGGTGGCTGAAATGACGGTGGAACAAGGAGCTTTAAGGGATGTTGATGTCCTGCTGGAAGAGATTGCCGTTTCCTTGACCGAGGGCAAATATGAACTGACTGCTGGTCTTATCTCCGAGGCCGAGGGCCGGGGGGATGAGGTTCAGCAGCAGATGCTTGATTCCTTTCAGATTCAGCTGGAAATGCTGGCCGAGCAGGACGGGGTGTCTGATTCATCCGGTTCGTCCCTTTTTTCCGGGGATGAAGAACTTTTACTGTTTGATTCTGATGATTCTGCCCCGCAGGCTCCAGCAGTTTCAGCAGAAAAAGATATTGAAACAGATGATGGAGATATTGATGAGTTATTTGCCGAATCTCCAGCCGATGCTTCCGGCAAGTCTCAGGACGCAGGGGCTGAGTCAGGCCAATCATCCCGCAAGTCGATCAAGGATTTATTGACCGATGCAGAACAGGACAGAAAAAGCAGGGAAGGCCGTTTTTTCGTCCTTGGTTCCGGGCCGGATTCTTCCGCTGCCAATGATCAGCCGGTCAAAAAACCTGTATCAATAATTGAGCCTGACATTACTAAACCGGCTGTTGAGCCGTCCATTGAATCGGCCCTTGATGACCTGGAGCCGGAAGAGGTGCCGGCCCTTGAACCAGCCCTTGATGCCCTTGCTCCAGAAGATATGCCAGCCGTGGAATCGGAGCCTGCCAGTCCCGCCGATGGTGAAATTAAAGATGAACCGCCTGCTCTGGAAATTGATCTGGATGCCCCGGCACTGATGCCGGAGCCGGAAAAACCTGCGGCCGAGCCGAAAAAGGCGGTCAAGGACGATTTGCCGCCTGCCGTAAAAGCAGGGCAGGGGGCAGAGCCGGACAATAAATCAGGTATTACACCGGACAATAAAACCGGGCCGGACGGCGGGGATGAGCTTGAACAGGCACTTTTATCCATCGAGGAATTTTCCCTGAATCTGGATGAAATTGTTCCGGCTCCCGAACCCCCTCGCATCGCCAGAGTAAATAAGGCTCCTAAAAAAGTTCAGGCAAAGGCCGGGCCGCAAAAGACCAAAAAAGCCATTAAGGATGATACGGACGATACGAAAAAGCCCCAAACCAGGGCAAGTATCCATGCCGGTCTGGCCAGGGTCAGGCGTGAGCTTAAACTTGAGAAAAAACAGTGGCAGCGTGAATCAGATGCCATGCTCGGCAAGTCTCTGGAACAGGCATTACTGCTGATTAGAAAGGAGGAGTACGATCTTGCCCGTACTACTCTGGAGATCGTACAAAAATCCGGCAACCGGCTGCAGCAACAGCAGGCCGAAATATTTCTTACCCATATTGATGCCCTGTCCGGCAGCGGGATGGATGATAAAATTGCCGGTATTACCAGGAGCCGCACCAAACCCGCTCCAAAGCCGAAGGCATCTGAAAACCGTAGCCTGCCGCCCGGCGTCAAGGAATCGCCCGCCGCATCTGCCTACGATTCCAACCTGATTACACACCATAGTTGGCATGATGATTCGGCAGATGATGGCGATAAGATCGGGCAGCATGAACGGGTGGATGATTTGTTACTGCCGTCTGATGCCTTGGAATCACTGGATTTATCCGGCAGCGGTTTTTACCAGCCCCTTGAGCAGGATAAATCGGTAAATATCCGGCAGGGTTTTTATGTCGGTGATTTAAGGCTGATGATTGATTTTGCTGACGGCAGTGAATTAACCCAGATGCCCAATTATGTGCGGGTGCCGAATGCTGCGGGTTGGCTGGTGGGGCTGACCAATCTGCATGGGGCGGTAATCCCGATCTTTGATCTGGTCAGGTATTTTGGGCTTGGGGCGGCGGATAAACAGAAAAAACCGATGCTGCTGGTCTTGCAGCATGGCTCGAATGCGGCCGGTATCATTATCAGCGGCCTGCCCAGACAGATTGACTGGGACGATTCTCAGCAGGCAGAGATCAATACTGCTCCCGAACCCGTAAGGCCGTATATTCGGGCGGCCTGTATGATTGACGGTAAACTCTGGTTTGACCTGGATACTGAATCCTTATGCGAGAGGCTGAAGACTGGATCCTGACAGGATGCAATATTAATATTTTTTTATTTTGGAGGTTGTAGGTGAAAAATTTTATAAATAAAAAATGGCAATACTATCTTTTGGGCGGCATGTTCATATTGCTGATTGCGGGTATAGCTATGTTTTTTTCAGGTAGCGGTTCCCAAAATGGTTCAGGGGAAGGAGAATTGAGAACCATTGGTGAATTATCAAAAAAGGCAACAGGCGTCAATATTGACCGCAGTAAATTTTTAGTAGCCGGTGTAGATCCCGCTTATCCGCCTTTGACCTTCATCAGTAGTGATGGAAGCCGTGTGGGATTTGATATTGAGTTGGTTAATGAAGTGGGACAAATTTTAGGTAAGAATGTCAAATATGTTTCTATTGAATGGAGTAAAAAAGATGACTACCTGAACAGTGGCGAGGTTGATATTGTTACAGGTATGACTATTACCAAGGAGCGAAAAAAGAAGTATGCCGTGTCAAAACCTTACTTTCAAAGTTCAAATGTTGCCTTGGTTGCTGCCCGCAGTGTCGTTTTTTCAGCTAACGATTTGCAGGGGTTGGTTGTCGGGGTACAAAAGGATAGTTCTGCTGCATCCTTTATGAGTAAGTTTAACACTGCCGATGGCTCAACTGTAAAGGATGTCGTAGAGTTTGATGATGTTTCTGAAGGATTGGTTGCCATATTGACTGGTGATATTGATGCCTTTGTGGAGGAGGATACTATCCTTAGGTATTACAACAGCCACTCTCCAGGCAAATTCAGGGTCGTTGAAGGTATTGATGTTGCTAAGGCTGGTATTGCATTGGTTGCCAAAAAGGGCAATACCAAACTTGCCGGAGAGATCAGCACGGCCATTGATAAGCTAAGTGCCAACGGTACGCTGAAAGTAATTCATGATAAATGGTTTGGCAGCAGGAATTAGCATAGTTTGATTACTGGTTGGGACAAAAATTCATAATTTTGAGGGATAAAAATGGATATTAAAAAATGGATTGGAGCTGTGTCGGTATTGATAGCTCTGCTTTTGCTGGCAACTGGTTTTGTGCTTTTTTCACGGCTTAATGCGGTTCAGCAGCAGGAAAAGGCAAACGTAGAGCGCGGTTTGTCTATTCAGGTCGCCCAGGAACTGCGGCAAAGTTCGGACGATATTACCCTGGCCGCCCGTTCTTATATTATGACCGGCGATAAAAGGTATGAGCAGCACTTTAACGATATTCTGGCCATCCGTGCCGGTGAGCTGCCCCGTCCTGAGGCTTATGACAATATTTACTGGGACTTTGTTTTTGCTAACCATGCCAAACCAAGAAAGGACAGCGGCGTTGCCATTGCTATAAATAAGCTGGCGGAGGAAGCTGGTCTGACCGCCGAGGAAATGGGCTATATCGAAGATTCGACCACAAAATCGCAGAACCTTGCCCAACTGGAGATACAGGCATTTAACGCCCTGAAGGGACGGTTTGAGGATGTTGACGGCAACTATGCCAGAATAGATATGCCGGATAGACAAATGGCGGTCAGCCTGCTGTTCGGCCCCGAATATTTTCAGTATAAAGCAGAAATTATGGAGCCGCTGGCTAAACTCTATAACTCGGTACAGGCACGTACTTCCAAGGCCCTTGCTGATATTGACCAAAGGCTGGCCTCATTGAACACCTGGTTTGTTGTTCTGGTTATTATGTTGCTGGTAGCTGCCGCCGTACTTGGTTATCTGGTGTATGAATATGGTCAGCGCGAGGTTGCCGAACGTCAGGCGGCCCAGAAAAAGGCCGAGGATGAAAACGAGCAGCTTAACGACTCGGTTATCCGCATTCTTGAGGCGGTTAACTCACTCTCCCAAAGGGATCTGACGGTACGGGCACCGGTAACCGAGGATGTGATCGGTACCGTATCCGACTCCATTAACCTGCTGGCCGTGGAAACTGCCCGGGTGCTTAAGGGTGTAACCGAGATTGCCGGCGAGGTGTCCAACGTATCGGATAATGTTCACGCCCAGGCCGAGCAGGTATCTGATTCTTCCAAAAAGGAAAGGGAGACCGTGCAGCACTCCATTGATACCCTGTTTACCGCTACCCAGACCATGAATCAGGTGGCGGCTCTGGCCGAACAGACCAACCAGTCGGCGGTCCAGGCAACCGAGGTAACCCAGGACGCTCTAACTACGGTAAACCGGACAGTTGAGGGTATGGAATCTATTCGGGAGACCATTTCGGAAACAGAAAAAAGAATCAAGCGGCTGGGCGAGCGTTCGCAGGAAATTTCCGGTATCGTTAACCTGATTAACACCATTTCGGAACGTACCCACGTTCTGGCCCTGAACGCATCCATGCAGGCGGCGGTGGCCGGTGAGGCCGGACGGGGTTTTGCGGTAGTTGCCCAGGAGGTACAGCAACTGGCGGAATCATCCCGTAACGCTACCGAGCAGATCGCCACACTGGTAAACAATATTCAGATTGAAACCAATGAAACCATTAACACCGTGAACCATACCATTAGTCAGGTGGTTGAAGGTTCGGAACAGGCCCAGCAGGCTGGAGAGCAGATGCGGCGTACCCAGGCGATTACTGCCGAGCTGGTGGCAAGCGTACAGGATATTGCCGAGGCCTCAGACAAGCAGAAGGTGATGTCTGCTGAACTGCTGGAAGCGGTACAGGCCATTGGTGAGAGTGCCGAGCAGTCTTCCCGTCAGATCGAGGAACAGAACAAGGGTACGGAAAAATTACAGGAAGCAGCTAAGAATCTGGTGGAATCCGTTAACGTATTCAAACTTCCCGATGCAGCCTAGCGAGGTCTTCCGGTGAAATTAAGCGACCTGATTATCGGACTGGCGGGAGAAATTGACGCCATTCGTCCTGAACTTGAGGAGCATCTGAAAAAGCTGGCGGAGCTTGACCATCAGGAAGCGGCCTTTGTTGATGCGGCCGAATTTTATGCGGAACAGGTCGAGCGGATGGGAGAGGCGGCGGATATGGTCGGCTTTCCCGGCCTGCATAATGTCTGCCAGCATGTCAATCATAATATCGATCGGCTCAAAGCCACGGCCAGACCGGAACGCGGCCCCTTTATTGATTTTCTGCAAGAGTGGCCGGAGCTTGCCGTTAAGTATCTTAACAATTTGCAGGATTCTTCCATTGCCGCCAGTCTGGTTGATCTGCTGCGTGAGGCGCCGGCCCCGTTTGACGAGCAGGAAGCACTTAAAACCATGCATAATCTGGGGGCCTTTCCCGAGGAGATGAACGCCCTGGAGACGGCGGATCAGCCTAAAAGGCCGGTGCTTGCCTCGCCGGATGATGTATCTCTTACCCTGCCGGAAGATACCGATCCAAACCTGCTGGAAGGATTTTTTCAGGAAGCCCCCGGCCATGCTGAACAACTGGTCGCCATGCTGTCCAAAATGCTGACCGATGAAGGGGATATGTCCGATCTGGTGGCCGCCAAGCGTTATGTGCATACCATTAAGGGAACCTCGGCGATTATCGGCCTGGCCGGACCGGCTAATATCGGCCATCACTTTGAAGATATTCTGGATTATTTTGAAAGCAATAAGGGCAAGGTCGGCCAGAATATTGCCTCGGTGCTGATTGACGGGGCCCATTGTCTGGCCCAGATGATTGCCTTTTTGATGGATGCCGATACCTATCCCGAACAGGCTCTTGGCGTACTGCAAAATATTCTGGATATTGCCAATATCATTGACCGCGGCGGTGATCTGGACAATATTCATCTCCGCAATCAGACGGCAGCGGCGGCGCCTCAAGCGGCTCCGGCCCCGGCGGCAGTCAGCAAGGCGGCCCAGCAAGGGGCGGCCATGCGGGTCAATATGAGCCGGATTGATGAGATGTTTCGGGTTTCTGCTGAAATGTCGGTGCATATCTCGGCCATGGAAAATCAGCTTAAAACCATGGTTGAGATGGAAAAAAAGTTGCATAGTCAGCAGCTTAGGGTCAAGACCCGGCTCTTTGAACTGGAAACCATCGTTGATGTGCGTTCATTGGCCCTGATGAGCAGCGGGGGAACCAATGATGGCGATGCATCTTTTGATCCTCTGGAGATGGAGCAGTATAACGAACTGCACAGCACCACCCATGCCCTGCTTGAGGATTTTAACGATAATATGCTGGTGAGTGGTCAGCTTTCTGCGTCCCTTGGCGAGCTACATAGTCTGGAAAACAAGCAGCAGGTATTGTCTAGGGATTTGCAGCATCTGATCATTGGTACCCGTATGGCCGAGGTTGGCTCGCTGGAGCCGCGGCTGCAGCGTAATATCCGCACCACCAGTCAGATGACCGGCAAACAGGCCAGGCTGGTGGTCAAGGGCGGCGATACCCTGATTGATAGTGATGTGCTAAGTCAGCTTGCCGATCCGCTGATGCACCTGTTGCGTAATGCCATTGACCACGGTCTGGAAACCCCGGATGAAAGGCAGGCTCTGGGCAAGGATCCGGTGGGCACCATTACCCTTGAATTTTCCGCCCGCGGGCAGCAGGTTTTTCTGGTTTGCCGGGATGATGGCCGGGGGCTTGATTTTGAGCATATCAGGCGGCGGGCGGTTGAGAAAAAGATGATTGCCGAGGAAGACCGGCTTAGTCAGGAAGAGATTGGTCAGCTAATTTTTAATTCAGGTTTTACCACCCGCGATGATGTCAGCCAGGTTTCAGGACGCGGCGTGGGTATGGACGTGGTGAAAAACTGGGTCAGCAAGATGAACGGCGGGGTTACGGTTAAAGCCGATCAAAATCAGGGGACGGTTTTCACCATGAATTTTGCCTCATCACTGACCACCGTTCACTCGCTGGTGGTGGAAGCATCCGGCCAGGCATTTGTGCTGCCTTCGGTTCAGGTGCAGCAGGCCCTGTCCAGAAATGATTGTGAATTTGAGGAAGAGGGCGGCAAACTTTACCTGCTCTATGAAAACTGGATGTATTCTGCGGTATATCTCTCTGATTTGGTGGGCTTTGAACGGACCCATCAGGATTTTAGCAATACCTTTGCGGTGCTGATGCAGGTTCAGGGCGAGGTTTGGGCAATTGCTGTGGATAACCTGCTGGATTCAAGGGAATTATTATTAAAACCGCCGGGGGAATATGTCAGACATCTGGAGGGCCTGGTCGGTACGTCCATTTTGGGTGACGGCAGTGTTGCCATCCACCTTGATATTCCCCTGCTGATTGCAAATTATTCAGATACCGGGCAGGTTCGGGTGCAAAGTCCGGCTGATGCCGCTGCTTCATCGCCGGTAACCAATGTTTTGGTGGTTGATGATTCCCTGTCGGTTAGAAACACCTTGCAGGAATTGATTCAGGATGCTGGGTTTTCGGTGAAAACCGCAAGGGACGGGATTGAAGCGGTCGGCCTGCTGGATGACTTTATCCCGCAGGTGGTTCTCACCGATCTGGAAATGCCCAATATGAACGGGGTGGAACTAACCTCGCATATCCGCAACCGTGATAATACCAAAAACCTGCCGGTGATTATGATTACTTCCCGTTCCCAGGAAAAGCATCGGCAAATGGCTATGCAGGCCGGGGTCAGCAGCTATTTTACCAAGCCGTATAACGAGGCCGAACTGCTGACCGCCATTGATCAGGCGGTTTCCGCAGGTTAGCGGGGGGAGTGGATGAAGGTCAAGGCTGGGGAAGATCATGTTTTGCTTCGGGCTGGTGCTTTGCGTTTGCTGGTTCCCCAATCACAAATCAGTCAGATCAGGCATTTTAACCGGATCGATCTGCAGGGAACAGAGGTTATCGTTACCCAGGAGCAGCTAGCCAGAAATATTGAGGAAAAAAAAGAGGGGCTGGTTTTTCTATCTGAAAATCTGGGGATTTTAACCAGGGCGGATCTTCAGCGGTTTGTTTATACTTCATGGCAGATAGCCCCCGCGGTTCAATGGTGCTGGACGGAGGTGTTGTTTGTCGGTCAGGAGTTCGAGGAGGTTAGTGATATTCCCGGGGTGCTGCAAATCAAAAGATCGCCTTTTTCCGCCATTGTTACCCTGAAAAATCAAAGATATGCCTTTTTATGCGATGTCCGGCGCTTAATTGATTACGTTATTTCAACCAGGGGAGTTCTGCTTTGAATTATCCGGGATATGACCCTAATAGAGGCGGGCCTGGCGCGGCCGGAGCCTGGTTGCTGCAATGTTCGCCCGCCAGAAGCGTTGCCCTTTCCTTGCGGACTTGTCAGGAACTGGTTGAATATCCTGAAATTATCCCTATGCCGACCATTCCTCACTTTGCCCTTGGCCTTTTACGCTGGCGTGATAACTGGCTGCCGGTGCTGGATCTCAATAGTCTTATTACCGGGGCGGTAGCTGGTAAGGATAACCTGACTTATTGTTTAATCACCGCTTATCAGGGCCGGGCCGGTATAGAATACGGTGCCTTGTCCCTAAAAAGTTCTCCCGTACAGGTAAAAATCATGGATGAGAAAATCTGTGCCTTACCTAAAGACGGCTTTAGATGGCAGGATATTGCCATATCCTGTTTCCAGCACGGCAGAAAACGGGTGCCGATTGTGGATGCCGCCCGCATATTTTCCTACCGTAGTTAGGGCGGTGGTGCAGCACTATATGCAATACAAGCCGTAGGGGCAGAATCCATTTCTGCCCTGGTTTGAAATATGCGTAGGGGCAGAATCCGTTTCTGCCCTGGTTGAAATATGCGTAGGAGCATAATCCATTTCTGCCTTGGTTGAAATATGCGTAGGGGCAGAATCCATTTCTGCCCTAATCCATTTTCCCCAAAATCCAGGCAAATATGAAAATATTACGGGCGGATATAGAATCCGCCCCTACGGTTATTTGGTTTGAAATGTGCGTAGGGGCAGAATCCATTTCTGCCCTAATCCATTTCCCCCCCAACCCCGGGCAAATATGAAAATATTATGGGCGGATATAGAATCCGCCCCTACGGCCGTTTGGTTGAAATGTGCGTAGGGATTGATTTCATTTTTGATTTTCATCATATTTTGTTCAGCCAGAATTGCGGAGTGGTATTGAGGTATCTCGCTAGCCTAAGAGCAAGGTCAGGGCTGATTCCTTGTCTTTGCTTTATCAATCAGTCCGCTGATTATTGGTGCTGGAACCCGTAAGGCAGCAACCAAATCGTTTGCACTTATATTTAATGGTTCCAAGTATTCCTCTTTGATTATTTCTCCAGGATGAATTGCCCGCATCTTATTCATAATCATTGTTTATTGCGAAGCTTCGGGTTTAATACCCCGCCGCTTGCGGCGTGATGTTTGTGGTAGTATTATAAGTCTATGGAAGAGCTTATTCGTAAAAGCCATAACGTATCCATACTGATGTATCACTTTGTATGCGTAGCGAAGTACCGTAGACTTGTAATAAGTAAAGAAGTAGACGA
>PDWI01005519.1_pt1 | contig 16281 bp, 16 predicted proteins | sample 1430891 | NCBI WGS metagenome assembly PDWI01 (sample SAMN01162508, study PRJNA174530) | Oral metagenome, whole genome shotgun sequencing project. | biome: Marine environment; feature: Marine mammal; material: Swab sample of the gingival sulcus; isolation source: swab sample of gingival sulcus...
TGAGTTTTTTTGTCAGGAGTATGGCAGGGAACGGGGGGAGAGTATTCCGCCCTTTACTCCGCAGATGATGGCTGATTTTCTGCACTACCCCTGGCCGGGCAATGTTCGCGAGCTGCGTAACAGGGTGCGGCGTATCTGTGTTTTGGGCCGTGACGGTATTTCTGGTGGGAAAAATGTCAATGACCAGACATTACGAGAGTTTATCGAAGAGCAGGAGCGGCAATTTATTATCAATATATTGCAGCAGCATCGGGGCAGGGTGGGGGCCGTTTATGAAAAACTTGGGCTCAGCCGCAAAGGGCTCTACGATAAGATAAAGCGTTATCAGATAGATCTGGAGCAGTTGCGCAGCTGATTTTATGTGTTCGCTATCAGATTATCGCCATTACAAAACACCCTAATCACCAACTCATAGGTGAAGCCCCAGAGATAATAGTCGTTGATGGGCCATGAGGGGAAGAGCCTGCCCGGCAGACGTTCGGGAACCATCTCGCGCATGGCATGGCCTTCCGGCTTGCAAAATTCATTAATATCAATCCAGAATGCCGCCTGAATCTCTTCCTTTTGCAGGGAGAGCCTTGGTTTTTTTCTTAATTGAAAGTGGAAGGGCTGTACCGGAACGGGCACTTTTTTACTGCGTCCCGCAGGAGTTATCATCAGTGCTTTAACGAGATCTTCTCGTTGAAGTTGCAGCCCTGTTTCTTCTTTTGTTTCACGGATGGCGGTGGTGAAAAGAGTGTCATCTCTTTTATCGGCACGTCCACCGGGAAAGGCGTAATGCCCTGACCAGTGATCGCCCGGATTGTTATTTCGTCGCAGTAGAAGAAATTGCCGCGGTGAGGTAAGCTCAATAATGGCTACCGCGGCCTGTGCTTTTGTCTGTTGCAGCAAATCTTTCATTGCCGTTTTGTCCTGTCCGGTGGTAATATCAGGCGGCTTTTAACCTGGTTTTCAGCTTTTCGCTGGCCAATACTGATTTTTTTATCATGTTTTCAGTATAGCTAAAAAAGATGTTTTCGCCAATCATCAACAGGAAAAAAAGATGGCGGGGACAGCTGGCTTATTGAATGGGTGTTTTATATAACGATATACTATAGAGAATCGGGATAAACAGACAGGAAAAACACTATGGCAAAAATAAAATATATGGTTGTAACCATCCTCCTTCCTTCAGGGCGTCTCTCCCTTGAGATAATGCGAACCGCTCTGGAGCTCGCCGAGCAGTATAAGCTGGGGGTCTATTTTTCAACGGCACAGAATTTACGCCTTACGGAAGTACGGCCGGAAGATGCTGATGCGATAAAGGCGCCCCTTGCCGCTCTGGGAGCGCGCTTTAAGAAACCGGGTATCTTTCAGAAACCGCGCATCTGCAATGGCAGGAAATATTGCAATATGGGGCTGATAGATACCCAGAGTCTGAGCGACCGCCTGCTTGAGCGTTATTGGGATGTGCCGACCAAACCAAAGTTGAAAATCGCCATTGCCGGCTGCAAGTTCAACTGTTCCAATCCCAAGCTGGCAGATATCGGCATCTTTGCAACGCCCAAGGGGCTGGATGTCTATGTTGGCGGCCGGGGCGGAGGCAATCCTTTGGTGGCAAGCTGTATCGCCACCGCCGCCAGTGAGGATGACGTGGTGGAGATGGTTGGTATCCTGCTCCATTATTACAATAGTACTGGCGAGAAAAAGCAGCGGATGTTCAAGTTGATGAAGCGTGATGATTTCCCTTATGCGCCACTATAGAAGAGAGGAGAATTTTGAAGATTGAAACGTAAAAATGTATAGCAAGAAAAGAGATAATGATTTCCCCTGTAAAAAAATCACTTCAGAGCCTGGAAAGAATAAAGCAGTGCTTTAGAAAAAGATCTTGCGATAAAAATAATAAAAAAATTATTGCAAACTATCTAGCCAAAAAAGAAGTTAAAAAACTGCATATTGGCTGCGGTAGAAACTTTTTGGATGGCTGGCTAAATTCCGATCTCTCCCCCCAATCTCCGGATATCATACATATTGATGCAACAGAACCATTTCCTTTTGAAAATGAGACCTTTGACTATATTTTCAGTGAGCACATGATTGAACACATTTCATACTCAAATGGTCTGCTAATGCTGAATGAATGCTGTCGTATATTGAAAAATGATGGAACAATAAGAATCTCTACACCAAATTTACTTTTTTTAATTGGTCTTTATGGAGATAAAAAAACAGAATTGCAAAAGGAATATATTAAATGGGCTACAGATAATTTTATAAAAGATGCACCTTATTACAGCAGCACGTTCGTTATTAATAATTTCGTGAGAGATTGGGGGCACCTGTTTATTTATGATGAGGAAACACTCTCGTCATCCTTGAAAAGCACTGGATTTAAAACAATTGTCAGATGTAATTTAAATGAAAGTACAAATGAAGTATTGTGTAATCTAGAGAATGAAAACAGAATGCCGAAGGGCTTTTTAGAGTTAGAGTCTATAACCCTGGAAGGAAAAAAATAAGGAATCCACCTCCCGGTTTACCCTTTAAGGGGGGGGAGGTTTGCCTTTTGTCTCCTGAGGAGGCGAGGAGGTCGTCCCCTCAATTTATTCAACTCTAAAACATCACAGCCTTTCTGTTCGCTGAAAGTTCTTATGCAATACTTTACTTCTTTCCCTGCAGCCTTATCCAAAATCAAAGTACACATTTACCGGATGAACCAGTATTGAGGAAGAGAACTATTTGAAAACTTGCTGGAAAGCTGCAGGCATGGTACGATTCTTTTGTGCAAGAGCCTTGAGCCTGAGCAATATACATTGTCAGGAAGAATAGAACAATCTGCAAAAAAAAGAGAGTCAATACGGAGATCCCGATGCAGGCAATACGGCAGGCGAAGATTGAAAGAACCACCAAAGAGACATCCATCTCCTTGTCTCTGGGCCTTGATGGTAAACCGGACTACCAGATTGCCACAGGGGTTCCTTTTCTTAATCATATGCTCACTCTTTTTGCTGTCCACGGCTCTTTTGATCTGCATCTCGCCGCTGCAGGGGATATAGAAGTGGATGATCACCATACGGTGGAGGATATCGGGATCTGTTTTGGTATGGCGCTGGCAAAGTCTCTGCAGGACAAGAGCGGTATCGCCCGTTATGGCAGCTGTTTTCTGCCGATGGATGAGACGCTGGTGCGGGTGGTGCTTGATTTGTCTAACCGGCCGTTTCTCCACTATTCTGCCCCGGTTATTGAGCAGAAACTTGGCACCTTTGATACTCTGTTGTGCAAGGAGTTCTTTCGGGCGGTATGCCAGCATGCGGGGCTTACCCTGCATATTGATCTGCTGCATGGCGAGAATGGCCATCATATAATAGAGGCGATATTTAAAGGGTTTGCCCGGGCGCTGGCAGAGGCGGTACGCCCTCTTGCCGGGGGCAGGGTGTTATCATCAAAGGGGTGTCTGTAGAAAGTGGAGTCTCCGGGAGCATGGAAATCATAAAAAACAGGAACGTCAAAATGCAAAAAAATATTGGAACCGTATGGAATATCATTGTGTTGTCGACTCTTGCTCTTTTTCTTGTTGCCGGATGCGCTCCGGTTGAAAAGAGGACGGAAGAAAGGCTTGCTGAGGTGGGCAGGGTGGCTGTCCTTCCGGTGTCATCTCAACTCGATTCACCTGTTTCTGAGCAGGAGATGGCTGCGCTGCAGAAAGGCGCTGTCTACGCGACAGGGATTATGCACGAGATACTGGCAGGGAATTCCAGGGTGCAGTTAATCGGAGAAGACGATGGAGTTCTTGATGCCACCGGCAGCCGGGAGCGGCTGGGGCGGCTTGTCGCCATTGGTGAACGGTCGGGGTGTCAGGCGGTGCTGCTTACCTCCATACAGCGGTTTCGCCAGCGGCAGGGCGGAGAGATGGCGGTGGACAGCCCGGCATCCGCTGCCTTTGCGATGACGCTTGTTCAGGTTCCTTCCGGTGCCGTTCTCTGGACCGGAGACTATACAGAGACTCAGGAGTCTTTTCTTGCCAACATCCTGTCGGGGAAGATGGGGCAGCGCGGGTTTCGCTGGATTACGGTGGAGGAGCTTGTCCGGCAGGCGCTGAAAGAACGGCTGGCGGCATGTCCTTATCTGAAGTAGCAGCGACAGTTTTCCTTTGCAGAGTGTGTTCCTGCCAGATGGAACATCAATGAGTATAAGCAGAAAGGTGAAAATTCCTGCCCGGTTAAACCGCAAGCTGGGGAGGGCAATGCACGATTACAGTATGCTGGCAGAGGGTGACAGGGTACTGGTTGCCGTCTCCGGAGGGGTGGACAGTCTGGTGCTGGCAGTGGTACTGCAACTCTGGCAGGCAAAGGCGCCTGTCCGTTTCGATCTTGAATTTGTCCATATCGACCATCAGTTTTCACTACAGGCAAACTCTCCGCAGCAGACAATTGCACCGCAGCTTGCCCCTTTTGGCATTGAGTTGCGTATAGTGAGGGAGTTAGTGTTTAAGCAGGAACGCAGCTGTTTCCTCTGTGCCCGCAGCCGTAGAAAGCAGCTTTTTGATATGGCAGAAGAGGAGGGTTTTACCAGAATCGCCCTCGGTCATCACCGCGATGATCTGCTTGAAACTTTTCTGCTCAACGCTTTTTATGGTGGCAATATTTCCACCATGTGCCCGGAGCAGCAGCTTTTTGACGGCCGTTTATCCCTGCTGCGGCCAATGGCATATCTTGAAAAAAGGGAGATTGTTCACCTCGCGGCGCTATGGGGATTAAGAGCGGTGGAAGAGCTCTGTCCGTTTGCCGACAGCAGCCGCAGGGAGAGAGTACACAAGTTCCTTGAAGAGTTGGCAGCAGTGGAACCGGCAGTGAAAAATTCCCTTTTCGCCGCGCTTTTTAATGTGCGGCACGATTATCTACCTTGAGGAAAACGATGAATAGACGTATTAAGAATATTTTTAACAATCCGCCCATAGGTGAAAATGTTGTTGTCTGCGGTTGGCTGCGCACCCGCAGGGATACCGGCAGCTTCTCTTTTCTGGAGATAAATGACGGCTCCTCTCTGGCCAATCTGCAGGTGATTGCCGACTCCTCCGTTGACGGTTACACAGAAAATGTCCTCGGTGCGGGGACGGGATGCAGCCTGCAGGTTAGCGGCGAGCTGAAAGAGTCGCCGGCAAAGGGACAGACGGTGGAACTGCATGCCGATTCGGTAGAGATTCTGGGGGCGGCACCGCCCGATTATCCGTTGCAGAAAAAACGCCACAGCTTTGAGTTTTTGCGGGAAATGAGTCATCTGCGGCCGCGGACCAACGCCCTTGGTGCGGTAAGCAGGGTCCGTTCCCGGCTGGGCTATGCGGTGCATAACTTCTTTCAGCAGCGCGACTTCATCCTGCTGCATACACCGATTATCACCACCTCGGACTGTGAAGGTGCGGGGGAGATGTTCCAGGTTGCGACCGGCCGCGAGCAGGGGGGTGAAGGCCATTTCTTTGGCCGGCCCGCGGGGTTGACGGTAAGTGGGCAGCTGCAGGCGGAGGTTTATGCCCAGGCCCTTGGTGATGTCTATACCTTTGGCCCGACCTTTCGCGCGGAAAACTCCAATACCAGCCGGCATCTGGCGGAGTTCTGGATGATAGAGCCGGAGATGGCCTTTTGTGATTTGCGAAAGAATATGAAGGTGGCAGAAGATATTCTGAAATATCTGTTTACTGATATAATGGAGAACTGCGCAGCAGATATGGAGCTTTTTGATAAATTTATTGAAAAGGGGCTGCTTGCCAAATTGCAGGGCGTGGTGGAAAAGGATTTTGTCCACCTGCCCTATACCGAGGCGATTGAGCGACTGGAGAAGTCGGGAAGATCTTTTGAATATCCGGTAAAATGGGGCATTGATATGCAGTCTGAACATGAGCGTTATCTCTGTGAGGAGGTCTTTGGCTCTCCTGTTATTGTTACCGATTATCCGGCGGCGATAAAACCTTTCTATATGCGGGTAAATGATGATGGCAAAACGGTTGCGGCGATGGATATTCTGGTGCCGGGTATCGGTGAAATTGTTGGCGGCAGCCAGCGTGAAGAGCGGCTGGAGGTGCTTACAGGCAGGATGAAAGAGGCTGGCATCGTGCTGGAGGAGTATGACTGGTATCTTGATCTGCGCAGATACGGCACCGTACCGCACTCCGGCTTTGGCCTTGGTTTTGAACAGCTGGTACAGTTTGTTACCGGTATGGGCAACATCCGCGAGGTTATCCCCTTCCCCAGAACTCCGGGGTTTGCTCCCTGCTGATGGAAGAGGGGGCTGAAATGACGGGCAAGGGGCCGGGAGTAAGAGAGATGTTTGACAACATCGCCGGCAGCTATGATCTGATGAACCGGGTAATGACTTTGGGGCAGGATCAGCGCTGGCGGCAGTTTGTCGTTACCCGGGCGGGAGAAAAAAGAGACGGCTGGCTGCTTGATCTTGCTACAGGTACCGGAGATATCGCCGCCCTGCTTGCCGCTAAAAATACCGGTGCGAGAGTGATTGGTGCCGACTTCTCTGCCGGCATGCTGACTGAGGCGTCACGGCGTTTTCAGGGCCGGGGTATTGTCTGGCAGGCCTGCGATGCCAATCAGCTCCCTTTTGCTGATAACATCTTCCGGGCGGTAACCTTTGGTTATCTGTTGCGCAATGTTGATAATGCGTTATCTGTTTTACAGGAGGTGTTTCGGGTGGTGGCGCCGGGAGGGGTGGTGGTCTGTCTTGATACAACGCCCCCGGCAAAAAATATTCTCTATCCGTTTATTCAGCTCTATTTTCGTTATGGGGTGCCGTTACTTGGCAGAATACTGGCAAAAGATGCAGGTGCCTACACCTACCTTACAGACTCAACATTGGCCTTTCATGACATCGAGAGTCTGGCGGGGCTTTTTCGTCAGGTGGGTTTTGCCGATGTGGGATATAAAAAATTTATGTGTGGAACCATAGGGGTACATTGGGGCAGAAAAGAGTCGTAGCGCCGCGGAAAACTCTGTCGGAGAGTTTTCAATAATAACAGAAATCTCGATTATGGGGGGGGAGGTTATGAGTATTATTCAAGAGATAACAAGCGTGGTAACTCCGGTTGATTTTTCAGATAACTCTCGTCTTATTGCCGAATCCGCCGCGTATATGGCGGGCAAGTTCGGTGCAAATATGCACCTTGTCTATGTTGTCCAGAATTTTGAGGACTATTCCGGTTTTTTTGTCCCTCAGTTGACGCTGCCCAACCTGGAAGAAGAGTTGCTTGGCGGCGCCGAGAACAAGATGGCGTCCTTTTGTGAAGAGATTGACTCTTTCTGTAAGGAGGCAGGGGTCAGCGGAGTGGAAAGTAAGGTTTTTGTCGGCGATGTGGGCGAAAAGATTGTTGAATACGCCAACGAGATAGATGCCAGTATGGTGATTATGGGTACCCATGGCTATAAGGGGCTGGAGAAGATTATGTTTGGTTCTGTCGCCGATAAGGTGGTGCGTTCTGCTTCCTGCCCGGTGCTGACGATCAATCCATACACCTGTTGTTATAATCGGGCCGATAAAAGTATTGCTTAAAATGATTTTTTTTGTCATATAGTACTTTGTTACAGGCATAAAAATTTTAACAGCAGTTACGGGAAAGGGCTTTGGCAGGGAGTTGTTGCGCCTGTTCTTTTCGTTACCACAGCCCTTTTTTACATAATTACCGCAATATCAGGGGGCTCTCTGGATAGATGGGGCAGATTCAGAGAGCTGTTTTTTTGGGTGGCAGTTCAGCTGCGATGAATAAAATTTTTACTGCGGCATATTTTTTTGTCATTCTTAATGTTTTATATTGACACGATAAAAGCGGAGCGGTATCTTTTTAAAGTTTGAACGTTCTAATTTTAAGCAGATGCAATGGAAAAAGGGAGATAATATGAGTAAACCGGATATGCAGCGCTATGCTGCCCAGACAGAAGATCCGCTCACAAGGGCGTTTGAGAAGAAGGTGGCAACGCACGCCTCAGGCAGTGCGACGATGGTACCACCGCCGCAGATAGGCCAGCGACTTGAGCAGATACGACAGATCCCGCGCACGGGCAAGAGTGCGGCCTATATTCATATCCCCTTTTGTGAGACGCATTGTCTCTATTGCGGTTTCTATAAAAAGAAATACAGCGAAGATGATAGTCATGTCTATACCGACACGCTGCTGGAAGAGTTGAAGATGTGGCAGGATGATCCGGTGCAGAAGAGCGGGCCGATTCATGCCGTCTATCTTGGCGGAGGAACACCCACCGCTCTTGAAGCGGTTGATATGGGGCGTGTTCTTGCCGGTGTACGCAAGTACCTGCCGCTGGCAAATGATTGTGAAATTACGGTTGAGGGGCGGATTCAGAACTTCGATAAGGAGAAGATCCGTGCCTGTATTGATAACGGTGTTAACCGTTTCTCCCTTGGCGTGCAGACCTTTGACACCGCCTTGCGCCAGTCGATGAAGCGGTTGGCAAGCAGGGAGGTGGTGATTGAGAAGTTGTCTGAGTTGCGGGATCTGGATCAGGCGGCAATTATTATTGATCTTATCTATGGCTTTCCCGGGCAGACAAAAGAGATGTGGGAGCATGATATCTTGACCCTGCATGAGCTTGAGCTTGATGGCGGCGATCTCTACCAGCTGCAGATCTTTCCGGGAACCCCTCTCCATGGCGCCATTGAGCATGGCAAGATGGAAGAGGGGCTTGATGTCGCAACCCGTGCCCACCTCTATGACTATGGATGTGGTCTGATGGAAAAAGAGCAGTATCGCCGTCTGTCGGTAAACCACTGGGGGAGGACCCTTCGTGAAAGGAATATCTATAACCATCTGATGCGTAGCCCCGCTCACTGTCTTGCTTTCGGGCCAGGTGCCGGCGGTAACCTCAATGGCTACTCGACGATGTCCGAAGGCGATTATGGCAAGTGGAAAAAAATAGTTGCTGAAGGGAAAAAACCGGTGAAAATGCTTTTTCAGCAGGGAGAGCATGCCGTACTGGAAAAAACCATTACCGGAGAGTTCGAACTTTGCCGGATCAACCCGACCAGGTTGGGCAAACAGTTTGATCTTGATCTTGTGGATTGTTTACAGCCTCTGTTTTCGCAATGGACAGAGGCCAGGTTGTTGGAGGAGAATGGAGATTGGCTGCTGTTGACCCGTGCCGGGCAGTTCTGGCAGGTCAACCTCGCGCAGTTGACTATTGATTATCTGCACCAGACAATATTGAAGGAGAAGAAATGATGAATACGCAAGTGAAGAAAAAAACCTTGCATGCGGCATTGGCTCTTGCCCTGGCGCTGCCACCGGTAACCGCCATGGCTATAACTGAAGTTGAGAGTGAGGAAGTTGTTGTTTCGGCGACAAAAACAGAGCGTATATTGCGGGAAGTCCCGTCTACTGTAACTCTGGTTAATGCCAAAAAATCAGCGCAATACGGGCAGGCGACCATTGCCGATATGGTGCAGGATGTGCCGGGTGTGGAGATATTTGATAACAGCGTTGCCGGCTCCAAACGGTTGATGATTCGCGGCGAAAATGGCGGTCGGGTTATTGTTCTTATCGACGGCCAGAAGATTAACGAGCAGAAATCAATGGATGGCGCGCCTCTTCTCGTTGACCCGGCAGTCGTGGAGCGCATTGAGGTGGTGAAGGGCTCCGGCTCGGTTCTTTACGGTTCGGATGCCATCGGTGGTGTCGTTAATATTATTACCAAGAAGGGCGGCAAAAAACCGCTCTCAGGCGATATGTCAGGAGCTTATCGCTCAGGGACTGAAGGCTATGATGGCAGCGTCGGCCTTGCCGGCAGTGCCGGAAATATGCGGTATCGTCTTACCGGAAGCTATTCCGACCAGGGAGATCGCAAGACTCCCGATAAAACACTGGAAGGCTCCGAGTCAACGATGAAAAATGTCAGTGGCTTTGTCGGATACCAGACAGAGCCTTTTGATGCGGGTTTTACCATTGAAAAATATGAGGTGGAAGCGGATGTGCCGCCGACCCGTATAGAGATGGGGCCGATGAGCGCGATTATGGATCTTGATCTGCCTGAATGGTCACGGGAGAAGGTGGGTCTTTTTCTTGATTTTAAAGACCTCAGTGAGATGGTGACGAAGGTCCATTTTGATGCCTATTATCAGAAAACGATGAAGGATTTTGTGCAGGAGATGGGGTTGCCGATGGCGGCTTTTGCCGGTATGGGTGGCATGGGCGGATCTTCGATGAAATCGTCTCATGGGAAGATGCCGCATGGGAAAAAACCTCATGGCAAGATGCCTCATGGCAAGAGGACAATGTCTCATGGAAAGGTGGTTTCTGCGGATTCTATTGTCGCATTGGGGGGGCATCCGAGTAATATACCGATTACACCTGGCGCAAAGAGGCCTTCGAACCATCCCAAGGTCAAACCGGGCGCCAAGATGCCTGCTGGTCATCCCAAGGTCAAACCGGGCGCCAAGATGCCTGCTGGTCATCCCAAGGTCAAACCGGGTGGCAAGATGCCCGCTGGCCATCCGATGGTCTCTCCCGGCGCCGGGATGCCTGCCGGTCATTCGGCGATTGTCACACAATTTATCAATACCGAAAACGATCAGAGGACATATTCCGCTAATGGTCAGGTCGATCTGGCGGTAACAGATGCACACTATCTTATTGGCGGTATCGCTTTCAGCTATGATACCCTTGATGCGACGACCAATACCCGTTTTTCCATCCCGTTTATTCCGCGGACCAGTTATTTTCAGGAGGCAAATGTTATTAACTGGGCGCTCTATCTTCAGGATGAGTGGAGCGTTACCGATGATGTGACCCTGACTTTTGGCGTACGGGAAACCTGGGTGGAATCAGAGCTTGAAGAGACCAATGATCCGCGTATCAAACCCGGAACAATCAGGGACAGCCATCCCGCGTTCAGCGCCGGAATCACCTGGAATACCAGTGATACCCTGACCTTGCGGAGCTTGTTTTCCCAGGGCTACAGGTTTCCGGATCTGACCCAGCTCTTTATCGGCACGACCCATGGTGGTGAAATGACCATGGCTAATCCGAATCTTGACCCGGAAACGTCCAATAACTTTGAAGTTGGTGCCCGTTTTGCCGATGGTCACCTGAAAACCGATTTTGCCCTGTTCTGTTCCCTGGCAGAGAACTATATCAACAGAAGAACGATAGCTGCCGGTTATAACCGTTATGAAAATGTTGATGAGGCCCGAACCTATGGTGCCGAAATCTGGATGGGTTATCGGTTTGACCCGTTTAACATTGAACCCTATGTAAACGGAACCGTGATGCGCAGGGAGTATGAAGATGACGCGTTCAGCACCTGGAAGACCAAGACCCCTCTGTTCTCCAGCCGTTTTGGCGTAAGGTTTGAGCAGCCGCTGGAATCGATGGTTGCGAAAATATGGGGTGATTTCTATGTGCGTTCCGCGGCCAAGGCTGAAGAGGAAAAGCGTAACGGCCAGATCATAACCAATGACGCCTGGAGCACGCTCAATCTTGCCCTGGGCACAAGCTGGGGAGAAAACGACATGTGGCAGTTCTCGATCAATCTGAACAACCTTTTCGATAAGAGCTATACCACTGCGCAGAACAGCCTTGAAGAAGAGGGCATGAACGTTGTTGCCCGGCTGGCTGTCTCCTTTTAACCCCTGATTTCCCCCCGCGGGGAAAATGCGACCCATATTTACAAGGCGTTCCGTACAGTATGTCTGAACGGAACGCCTTACCCTATGGTTTGCAAGGATTCTTCCGTCAGGAAGGGTCTGGATTTGTACAAAAGAAGAAAACTCAGGTGTTGTCTCCCTGCAGAGGCAGCGCCTGCCGTCTGGGCACTGAAATTACAGGGAGGTTTGATGAATCAGCCGGAAAAACAGTCGTACTGGCAGTTGCAGGACCTTGTTACTATCGGCATCTTTGCTGCTGTCACCAAAGTTTCCAGTCTGCTGGTTGCCCTTATTGGTGGAGGGATGAACCCTCTTACGCTGGTACTGAAGAATCTTCTTTTCACTTCTCTTGCCATTGTCCTGCTCTATAAGGTACGAAAATTTGGTACCCTTACCCTCTTTATCGCAGTATGCAGTCTTATCTCACTGCTTCTGCTGGGGGGAAATATCTTTCTTTTGCCTGCGATGCTGTTTGCCGGGCTTGTTGCTGAGGGGGTTATTCTCCTTGTAGGCGGATACAGAAAGAGTGTCGCCCTGATTGTCGGCATTGGCCTGTACGATCTACTGTATAAGTGCAGCTCTCTTGGTCTTTCATGGCTATATACGCGGGAGCAGCAGGGGTTAATGGTGATGGTGGCAGTTATTGTGGCCATTGGCTATATCGGCTCGCTGCTCGGCCTTTTCACCGGGTTTTTTTTTGTAAAGGAACTGCGTCATGCCTGTATTATCCGGGACTAGAAACACCGCACCAAAAACTTCAGGACAATTTTTTTTGCAGCCTCTGATTCTTGATGTGCGCAGCAGGATGTTTATCTGTCTGCTGGCGTCTGCTCTGGTGATATTTTTCAAGGGGCAGGTTGCTCTTTTCTTTCTTGCTGCCATCACCTTTCTCTATGTCCTGCTTTCGGTTCGTCGCTGGTGGCTGCTGGCAGTCTGTTACCTGGCGATCATGGCCATGTGGCTGGTGTCTTTATGTTTTGTTTTCCTTTTTTTTGTTTTTGCCAAGGATTCGCCGCTGGCCAATTTTTCCGCGGTGCTTATTCCTTTTCTGCGTACTCTGGTTATGATGAATACGGTACTGGCTCTTGCTCTTACCTCACGGGTGCAGACGCTGCTCGTCGCGCTCAAGGGATTGCGTCTTCCGATCTGGTTTTATATCCCGACGGTGGTTGTTATCCGTTTTATTCCTGATTTTATTAGAGATATTAAGCAGATATCTGAGACTATCCGTATCAGGGGATATGCTCTTAATCCGCGGTTTCTGCTCTTTCATCCGCTGTTGTCGGTTCGTCTTCTGCTTGCGCCGATGCTTTTTCGGGCCCTGCGCAGTGCGGATGAACTTGCCATCGCCGCTGAATTAAAGGGAATTCGACACGATGTAGAGATGGTAAGCTACCGGCCGACCTGTTTTGGCAAGGTCGATCTGGTGACGCTGTTCGCTGTAATCGCTGTTGTTGTTCTGGGGGTGGGGCTGGAGCTATCGTTTCCGGCACCGGACAGGGGAGGCATGATGTGATCTCTGTTGATAATTTAAGTTATTCTTATGCCTTTCGCCCGCAGCCGGCGGTAAAGGATATCTCTTTAGAGGTCAGGCCTGGCGAGCTGGTACTGGTTACCGGAGCGAGCGGTTGCGGCAAATCGACTCTTGTCCGACTGGTTAACGGGCTCTGCCCCCATTTTTTTAAAGGGGAGTTAACCGGAGAGATCTCGGTCTGCGGCAAAAAGACAGCAGATCGGAGCATCCAGCAGATTGCAACAGAAGTGGGCACCGTTTTTCAGGATCCGGAACTGCAGTTTTTTGCCCTGCAGGTTGCCGATGAGCTTGCCTTTGCCCATGAATGGCAGGGTAAAAGCAGGGAGGAGATTGTCGCGATTGTGGAAAAAAGCGCCGCAGAAGTGGGGCTGAGTGACTTTCTGGACGCCTCGATTCACGATCTCTCCGAAGGGCAGAAACAGAAACTTGCGATCGCCTCTATCCTCTCGCAGCAACCTGAAGTTCTTGTTTTCGATGAACCCACCGCCAATCTTGACCCGGAAAGTACCTTGGAACTGGCCGGGCAGTTGCAATCCCTGAAACAGCAAGGATTGACTATCCTGGTGGCAGACCACCGTCTCTACTGGCTGGAAGATGTTGCTGACCGGGTGGTGGTAATGAGTGAAGGCGAAATTGTTGCTGAAGGGGACTTCTCTATTCTGGAAGAGAGTGCTTTTCGTGATCGTTATGGACTGCGGAAGAATCGGGTTGCCGATTGCAGATCCCTGCTTCGTCCTGCTGCGGGAGAGGCCGCGCTGCAGGTAGAGGGGCTCTCTTTTTGTTATAACAAGAGCAAATGGCAGGGAGATGGCGTTGAAAAACAGGTCTTCTCCAATGTCTCCTTCACTCTTGGCTCCGGGATTACCGCGATTATCGGCGGTAATGGTGAAGGCAAGACCACCCTCGCCCGGTTATTGACCGGTCTTGCGAAAATGCAGGAAGGAAGGATATGCCTGCATGGAGAAAGTCTCTCGGCAGATGAGATTCTGCAGCGGGCATCCATCGTACTGCAGAATACAGACCATCAGCTTCATATGAGCTCTGTCCGCAAGGAGCTGACGATGGCCATTACCGGTGGCAAAAAAGGAGTTGTCGATGAAGAGAAGCTGCAGTTGATGCTGGAAGAGATTAACCTCTCCCATTTAACAGAACGACATCCCCAGTCTCTTTCCGGCGGTGAGAAGCAGCGGCTTGTTATCGCCTGTGGCCTGGCAAAAGAGCCGGAAATTCTTATCCTTGACGAACCAACCAGCGGGCTGGACGGGGGTAATATGCAGCGGATTGCCAGGCTGGTCGCCAAGGCGGCAGAAAGGGGGTGTCTGGTACTGTTGATCACCCATGATCTTGAGATGCTGGAGCTGGTGGCGGAGCAGGCGCTGCATCTGCCGATAAAGAGTGGTACTACAGAAAAACAGAGAACAATAACCAGGAAATAGCAGGAGGAGATATGTTTGTTTCACAGGTAACAGCAGAGATAAAAAACAAGGTAGATGAAGCGCTTAATGAAAAACCGGATTTTATGCCCTCTTTTCTGGCACAAAAACTTGGTATTTCCGAGGCGGTTGTGCTGGCGGCCCTGCCGGAGGATATGCGCTCCTTTGCCAGTGCCGAGAATTTCGAGAAGATCTGGGCTGAGTTATGCAAGTGGGAGCAGGCAACCTTTTTTGTTAACAGTTCAGGGGCAATTGTTGAATATAAGGGCAAACTGCCGGCAGGAAAATACGGCCACGGGTTTTTTAACCTGAAGGAGGAAAACAATCCTTTAGGCGGGCATCTGCTCGTTGATAAGCTGGCAGCGATCTGTTTTGTGCAAAAACAGCTTTTTTCTCTGGAGAGCCTCTCTGTACAGTTTTTCGATAAGGATGGACATCAGATGTTTGGGGTCTATGCCGGCCGTGAAGGCAGGGAGATTATCCCGGCAATAAAGGCGGCATGGCAGCAAATGAAGGGTAATTTTTGTTAATTGAAATATAGAGAAGGAAAAGAGCGTTATGAAAGTATTACTTACATGGTCATCAAAAACGGGGAATACCAGGGCCGTTGGCGAGGCAATGGCTGAAGTTTGTCCTGCGGGGACAATGGTCTGCCCGATTGAAGAGGCGCCCGCCGGCGGCGGCGATTATGATCTGGTCATATTGGGTTATTGGGTTGACAAGGGAATGCCGAACAAGAGATGCAGGGATTTCATCAAGGCAATCACAAAAAAGAAGATCGCGTTTTTCGGCACTCTCGGTGCCTATCCCGACTCGGATCATGGCAGGGATTGTATGGCCAGGGCTGAAGAGCTGGTAAAGGATAATGATATTGAAGTTTGCGGCCATTTTATCTGTCAGGGTAAGGTTGATCCGGCACTGCTTGAGATGATGGCAAAGATGCCCAATAATCCCCACGCGATGACAGAAGAGCGCAAGGCACGTATTGAGGAAGCTAAAAAACATCCGAACGAAGACGATTTCAATAACGCTCGTTCCTGGCTGCGACAAATTTTTTCGGAACTTGAGGGGCAGGAGTAACTTATGAATTTGGCACAAAGATTATGGGAGCTTTTTGGTCCGGCGGGGGCAGTGCTTGGCATTCTTTCCGTTGTCAGTGTTTATCTCAGTTTTCGCAACTGGATATATCTTTCGCTGGTGGGTAAGGATTTTGCCAGGAAATTCTATGATATAGAGAAAAATGATGTAGAGAATCTCAAGCAGTTTTATCACAGTTCAGACAACCCGCTGATAAACATTATCAGTGAGGTGGTGCTGGTTCATGCCCAGCACTCCCAGGATATTCGGGCCGAGGTTGCCTATATGTTCCACCGGAACTTTTCAAGTGTAACTTCAGGAATCTCCTATCTGCGCTTTATTTCTGTTGTTTCTCCGCTGTTGGGGTTACTTGGAACAATGCTGGGGATGATAGATGTCTTCCAGGTGGTCGCTTCTTCGCCGACGGTTGATGCGACCCTTTTTGCCAAGGGGATCTGGGAAGCGTTGTCAACCACCATTCTGGGCCTGGCGATCGCTATACCTACGCTTCTTTGCTATTACATCATGGTGTTAAAGATGAAGAAGTTTCGTATTGAGGCGATAGAGCATAGTTACCGTGCCACAGAGCTTTTTAATGTTTCATGT
>PDWI01006907.1_pt1 | contig 16280 bp, 15 predicted proteins | sample 1430891 | NCBI WGS metagenome assembly PDWI01 (sample SAMN01162508, study PRJNA174530) | Oral metagenome, whole genome shotgun sequencing project. | biome: Marine environment; feature: Marine mammal; material: Swab sample of the gingival sulcus; isolation source: swab sample of gingival sulcus...
AATAATACAGCCAAGTTAGGAATAGTACTATGGTCAGTGTTTTTGCTTCGCAAAAATCGCTCACAAGTTCGCGACCGGACTTCTTTCCGGCACCCCATATAGGCCTGACTTGGCTGTTATTATTTGAGTTCGTTAAGCACCCTTTAGCAAAGCCTTATTTATCATTTTCAATATGTTTATGGTAAATATATTTACTCTCTATCTCATTAACAAGTCTCTCAACAAAAACATCAACATCAACAGCTCCCTCATCGCCCTTCTCACGACTCCTAACAGACATAGTTCCAGCTTCTTCTTCTTGCTGACCTATTATCGCCATATAAGGCACTCTTTCCATTCTAGCTTCTCTTATCTTATAACCAATTTTCTCAGTTCTACTGTCAAGTTCAACTAAAATTTTCTTAGCTCTTAACTTCTTCTCAACTTGCTTAGCATAGTCTAAGTACTTATCGCTGATAGGTAAAAGTTTCACTTGTACTGGAGCTATCCATAACGGGAAAGCACCCATATATTTTTCAATAAGCATGGCTATTGTTCTTTCAAAGCAGCCGATTGAACTTCTGTGAATGATATAAGGACGCTTCTTGCTACCATCTCTATCTACATAAGTCATATCAAATCTTTCCGAAAGTGCAAAGTCTAGCTGAATAGTAAACAAGGTATCTTCCTTACCGTGAACATTTTTAAACTGAACGTCTAGCTTTGGTCCATAGAAAGCAGCCTCACCATCAGCCTCTACAAATTCAACTCCCGCATCTACTAAAATCTCCCTCATTAGCTTTTGAGTTGTCTCCCAAGCCTCTGGATTATCAATGTACTTTTCTGTATTTTCTGCATCCCACTTTGAGAATCTATATGTTACATCTTCTTCGATGCCTAAGGCTCTCATCATCTCTTGGATAAGGTCTATAACATCATTAAACTCCTCCTTAACCTGCTCTGGCATACAAATAATATGTGCGTCAGCTAAATGGAATTGTCTAACCCTAATCAAACCATGCATCTCACCACTTGACTCATTTCTAAAAAGCGGTGAAATCTCAGAGTATCTAACTGGTAAATCTCTGTATGAATGTTGGTTCGCCTTATAAATTAAGTATTGGAAAGGACAAGTCATAGGACGTAGGCAATAAACTTCCTCATCATTTTCTTCATCTCCCATTACAAACATACCGTCTTTATAGTGATCCCAGTGTCCTGAAACCTTAAACAAATCGTTCTTAGCCATTACTGGGGTTCTAGTAAACTGATATCCACGACTTTCTTCTAAGTCTTCTGTGTATCTTATTAAAGTTTGGAAAATTTTTGCTCCCTTAGGCATTATTAATGGAAGCCCTTGCCCAACTATATCAGAAGTTGTGAATATTCCAAGCTCACGACCAAGTTTATTATGATCACGCTTTTTAATGTCTTCCAAATGTTCTAAATGAGCTTTTAATTGGTCTTTTTTAGCAAAGCTTGTCGCATAAATTCTTGAAAGCATCTTATTCTTTTCGCTACCTCTCCAGTAAGCTCCTGCTGTTTGTAATAATTTGAAAGCCTTAACTTGCTTTGTACTCATAAGGTGCGGACCCGCACAAAGGTCTACAAACTCACCTTGCTTATAAAAAGATAATTCCTCATCCTCTGGCAAGTCATTTATAAGCTCTACCTTATAGTCCTCTCCCATTTCTTCCATAAGTTTTAAAGCCTCATTTCTAGGAAGTGTAAAAGTCTCTATTTTAAGATTCTCTTTTATGATTTTCTTCATTTCTTTTTCGATTGCAGCAAAATCATCTTTTGTAAAAGCAGGCTCTCTATCTAAATCATAGTAAAACCCATTTTCTATAGCAGGCCCTATAGCAAGCTTTGTTTCTGGATAAAGTCGCTTTATAGCCTGAGCCATTATGTGAGCTGAAGTATGTCTATAAGCATGCTTGCCCTCTTCACTATCAAAGGTCATAATATTAAGCGTTGCATCTTCTGATATAACCGTCCTCAAATCTTTCATTTCCCCATTAATCATTGCAACACAAGCCATTCTAGCTAGTCCTTCGCTTATGTCTTTTGCTATTTCAAAAGCTGATTTAGGTTCATCATACCTAAGTACCGAACCATCCTTTAAAGTAATATCCATATCTTCCTCCTAAAAAACTATTATTTTTTGAAATTTATGAAAACCGATGTGATTATACCTACTACTAAGCTCATAATATCATCTCAAAATACCCTATAGGGCACATCGGATTTCATTTTCTAAAAAACTATTATTAAATACAAAAAAGTTTTATACCTATGCAAGGACGAGTAAAACCCGCGGTTCCACCTTGCTTGTATAAAACCTCTCAAAAACGACTGTAACGTAGTCAACGGGCTGGATTAGAGCCACTCCGAGATAAAGTAGATATGCTACTCGTCTCATCTTCGTATTACTAATATTTGCTCAATTATAGCACGAATAAGCCTGAAAGTAAATTAAAAATTTTAACTTAAATCCAAAATACAATATATAATCAAACCAAATTCATAAAAAAATGAGACTTAACAAAACATCAAGCCTCATTTACATTATAAATTATTAATAAGCCTTACCCCAATATACCATAGATTCAGCTTTCTTACCACAGCATACACAAGTGTCTGCTATTTGTTCCTGCTCAAATCCTATACATCTTGAACTTGCTCCTGTTTCTTCTTTAATCTTTTCTTCACATTCAAGTTCACCACACCACATAGCCTTAACAAAACCACCTTTGTTAGCCACTATGTCTTTGAACTCTTCGAAATTAGCAGCACTGTGAGTATTTTCTTCTCTATGCTCAAGTGCAGCCTCATACATATCCTTGTGTATCTCATCTAAAAGTCTTGCAACCTCTTCTTTAACATTCGCTAATGGTGTAAAGAACTTCTCCCTAGTATCTCTACGAACTAGAACGCATTGCTCTTTCTTTATATCTTTAGGTCCTATTTCAAGTCTTAGCGGAACACCTTTCATCTCATATTCAGAATATTTCCAACCCGGACTCTTATCACTTAGGTCAACATCAACTCTAAAATCTGCACCTAATAACTCTTTTAACTCATTTGCTTTTTCAATCACGCCATCCTTTTTCATCATAATAGGAACTATACCTACTTGAATTGGTGCAACCTTAGGTGGTAATTTTAATCCACTATCATCACCATGAACCATTATAATAGCTCCGATAAGTCTAGTTGAAACACCCCAAGAAGTTTGATGAACATAGCTTAATTTATTCTCTTTATCTGTATAAGTTATATCAAAAGCCTTTGCAAAACCATCACCGAAGTTGTGGCTTGTTCCTGATTGAAGAGCCTTTTTATCATGCATAAGAGCTTCAATAGTAAATGTTGCATTCGCCCCCGCAAACTTTTCCTTATCAGTCTTTTGACCTTTTATCATAGGTATAGCAAGAACATTCTTAGCAAACTCATCATAAAAATTTAGCATTCTCTTTGTCTCTTCCATAGCTTCTTCAGCCGTAGCATGAGCAGTATGCCCTTCTTGCCATAAGAATTCTAAAGAACGAAGAAATGGTCTTGTAGTCTTTTCCCAACGAACAACGGAACACCATTGATTATATAATTTAGGAAGGTCTCTATATGATTCGATATCATTTGAATAATGCTCACAAAAAAGAGTTTCTGAAGTAGGCCTAACACATAACTTCTCAGTTAATTTCTCACTTCCACCATGAGTAACCCAAGCTACCTCTGGAGCAAATCCTTCAACGTGATCTTTCTCTTTTTGTAAAAGACTTTCAGGAATAAACATAGGCATATATACATTTTGGTGACCTGTCGCCTTAAATCTATCATCAAGTTCTCTCTGAATTAATTCCCAAATTCTATAACCGTAAGGCTTAATTACCATACATCCACGAACTGATGAATAATCAACTAAATTAGTCTTTTTAACCACATCTGTATACCACTTGGCAAAATCTTCATCCATCTTTGTAATATTTTCAATAAAATCTTTTTTCATATTTCCTCCATTCAAATGAATTTATCAGTCAATTTTCTTCTTATCTTTCTTCTTCTCACTCATATACTTAACCATAGGCACATACAAAGCTATACTAAATCCACCAATATATATTGAAGTTACTAATAAAACTGATATGCTATTACTATATATCTTAAAATCAAACAAGCTAGTCATAGCACTTAAATCTATCTGAGTTACAACTGATAAAAAGAAAGCAAAGATAGACATTAGCACTGTAAATCCAGCAATATTTTTATACGTTAAACTCATCTTTCTACTAAGTATAGCAAATAATACCAAACATAATAATACCATAATTAAGAGTATTCTAAAAGAAATAGGTAAAGTATTTACGTTTAAATTAACATTTGCAACAGCCAACAATCCATTAATATGTTCACTAAACTCTAACGGTATGCCAATCATAGCAAAGAACAAATACACCGCCAAGTTTGGAACTATAACTATTGATAAAAGAACTACTAATAAAAAGCTGTGTATGTACTTTGTAATTGATAGCACAAAAAATACTGATGAAACAATCAAAGTAAAACCTGCTGTATACTTAATAAAACTCTTACTTAAATAGACTCCTTGCAAACTATCTAAATGCCTACTAAAAGTAATAATACTTTGAATAATAAAGGCAAGAAAAAACGTAATGACTATATTCCTTACCGAAACAAAGTTAATTTCCACCCCTAATATATCACCTCTAACAAAAAATGAGGCAAGCCCAATGCAAATCGTAAATACTAAGGATGAAAAAAAGTAAATAATCAAATTGTCACCCAAGCCTTCATCCTTATTATCTAAAATGCTTATAGAAAAAGATATAAAAGGCAACAAAACAAATATTATAAAACCAAATTTCATAAGACCCGCACTATGGAACAAACTTATATTAACAATAAACACAGCTATTCTGACGATAAGGCTAAAATCAAAGCCTACATCACCACTCATAGTACCATGCATATAATCTTTTAACTGTTCTATAACAGTGATATTCAAAAGTAATGATAAAATTAAAGAGAGAGCATAAAGAATAATAAAACTTCTAAGACCTATCTTTATTCCATCTATAAAATTATCTGTAAATTTATTTTTCATATAATCCTTAACCTAATTTGCTAATCGAATAATCCTTACAATAAGTATAAAAATTAACCGTAAAAAACTACTAGACCTATCAAACTCCTAATTCTGAAGTTTATAAAAGCATTAACTTCCGATACATCTAGTAATTATCGAATTCATTTCTTTAATTTTACATATTTTTACACTTATTTTCAAGGATAAATCAAAGATATAAAATAAATTTAATATTTTTCTCTAATACAAATTAAAGTAAACACCTCTATCAGCAAAATAATAGCGACTCCACTCTTCGCAAAGTCGCCAAAACTTTTATTCTTCAACTAAAACAGCATGCACTATAAGCCTATGTGTAGACTTGTATTTCGGAGTACAAGTTATAAGTGTAAGAACCTTACTATCCTTGCTACCTCTTAAAACAGAAGTATCAGTTGGTTCTACTACAAGTATTTCATAAACCTTATAAACATAATCTTTTCCACCAGATTTGACAGTTACTAAATCATCAATTTCCACCTCATCAAGTCTATTAAAATAAACTCCTGCACTGTGACATCTATGACCAGCTACAACACTATTTCCAACCTGTCCTAACTTAGCACTTGAAGGCATATGACCTAAGGCAAATTTCAAAGTAGCCAAGTCAACACCATCTGCAATAGGTAAATAAACATCTATCTTAGGAATTTCCATTATACCAATAGCCTTTGGCTTTTGCTTAATTCTCTGTCCACTCTTAACATTGCTCTCATCGCCACCTTCACCATTATATTCATCAATAATTGCAACAGCCTCGTTCACACCCAAACTCAACTCATCTTGATTTTCCTCATTATTCGCCCAATCAAAATTGTTATTTAATGAATCTATTTCTTCGACATCAGCCATAGAAGATGTATCATTTAAATAATCATCTAAAATCTCTCGTTGTTGTTTCTGTGCCTGATACCTACCATATAAAGGAATAATAATTATTATTATCCCAACTATAATAAAAAATGTCCCTACGTGTCTCTTCATATTTTCTCCTTAACATTAAACTTATTCATAGCCTTAACTATACCAAATTCTAAAATTTCCATAAGTGCATCACTACTCTTAATAACTCCTTCTCTAAGCTGTGGCAAATCATCCTTTGCAAAATTTTCAAGCACATAATCAGCCAAGTCATAATAAGGTGGCTTTAAACCAACTCCAGCTCGAATTCGCTTAAATTCATTAGTGCCAATTAGCGAAATAATATTTTTAATTCCATTATGTCCACCAGCACTACCTCTTTCACGAATCCTAATATTTCCAGTTATTAAATCTACATCGTCATACACAACAATAATTTTATCAGTACTTTCTTTGTAAAAAGAAAGTGCACTAAGTACAGCCTGCCCACTCAAATTCATATATGTAGTCGGCTTCATCAAAAGCACCTTTTGACCTGCAACTATACCCTTACCAACTAGAGCCTTGTGTTTTTTCACATTAATTTCAATACCATTTCTTTCTGCAAAATGGTCAAGAACCAAAAAGCCCATATTATGCCTAGTCATGCTATATTTGCTACCATAATTACCAAGTCCTACAATAATATACATATTTTCTCCTTAACCAATGGTATAAATATAATACAGACACGCTAGCAAAAGCAAGCTATTTATAAACACAACCCAAAACATTGCATCTATTGAACTCTTCATATCCTTAGTTCTAGCAACAATATTTTCTTCTATGTAAGCTTTCATATCATCTTCAATGCTCTTTACATTTTCCGCAATACTCTCATCTAAATCATTTGCCTTCTTTTCAAGGAACTCTCTAGAATCCTTCATATGGTGCCTACTATCATTAGCGTAAAAATTCTGAATATTCTTTATTTCTTCCTTAAGCTCAGCTAAAATTTTTTCTTCCTCCAAGCCCTTAGAATTCTCACCATCTTCCAACAACTTATTCATAGTTGCAAGTTCGTATTTTATACCATCTAACTCCCCTACTAACTTATCATATTCTTCCTTACTTATATATTTATCAGCAAAGAAATTATTTATTTTTTCTCTCAAAAAATCAAAATCATCTTTCTTAACAATATCTTTAAATTCGGGACCATTAACCTTAGATTCAAAATTATAATTGAATCCACCCTTTATAAGATCTATACTTTTTACTATAAAATTTTTCTTTTCACCCATAAAAAAGCCTCCGCACTTACATTAATGCTACCTTACCACATTTTCATCTATTAACCTATATTTTAAATCATAAAGAGGTTTTGATAAATCAACATAAACCTCTTGAGGATTTACCAAACGTCTACTCTCACTCCAAAGAGTATCAAGCTCTTTTTTACATCTATCTTGAATCTCCAAAGTTTTTGGACTTTCGTAAACGCATTCTCCGTTAATAAATATCGGCACAAGCATCTCTTTTATAATGTATGTTCCAGATTTTAAGGTCAAAGTTTTCCAAGTACTAATAGGGTCAAATACAGTTAAATCATCTTTTTCATCATAATGTTCACTTTCTAAAGTTATCAAATCACACTTTATCTTTCCAGTTTCCTTATCATAAATCCTTAACAACTTTTTATATCCAGGATTAGAAACTTTAATAATTGTATCTGAAAGCTTTATTTTAGGTAGAATTTCACCATTTTTCACTATGCCAGAAAGCTTATATACTCCACCGAAAGCCGGTGTATCCTTTGATGTAATAAGGTTAGTTCCCACACCCCAAAGACTAATTTTTGCCCCTTGAAGTTTCAAATCACTTATCAGGTACTCGTCCAAATCACTGGAAGCACTTATTATCGCATCTGTAAACCCAGCATCATCAAGCATCTTTCTACTCTTTTTAGAAAGATAAGAAAGGTCTCCACTGTCTAATCTTATTCCATATACCTTTGGCAATCTACCTTCTGCCCTTAACTCCTCAAATACTTTAATAGCATTAGGAACCCCCATCTTTAAAGTATTATATGTATCAACCAAAAGAATCAGGCCTTCAGAGTACACCTTAGAATAAGCTCTAAAGGCATCTATTTCATTCTCAAAACACATAACATAACTATGTGAATGAGTACCTTTTATACTAACACCAAACATCTGTCCAGCAAGTACATTACTCGTAGCACTACAACCACCGATAATACTAGCTCTTGCTCCATATATACCTGCATCTGGACCCTGTGCCCTTCTAAGTCCGAACTCTAAAACATCATCACCTGCAGCCGCAAAATTAACCCTTGCAGCCTTTGTTGCTATAAGACTTTGATGATTTATTATATTTAATAAGGCTGTTTCTATAAACTGGGCTTCTAATATTGGTGCAAAAACTCTTATAATAGGCTCATTCGGAAATATTACCGTTCCCTCTTCAACTGCATAAATATCACCAGTGAACTTAAAATCACTAAGATAAGTTAAAAACTCTTCCTTAAACATATTCAAAGAACGAAGATAATCTATATCTTTCTCATTAAAATGAATATTTTTAACATAAGCAATAGCTTGCTCAAGTCCTGCAGCAACAGAAAAAGCACTAGCATCAGGATTTTTTCTATAAAATAAGTCAAAAACCGCCTTATAATCATCTTCTTCACTCAAAAAATGTGCCTGCATCATAGTCAACTGATACAAGTCTGTCATCATAGTAATGTTTCTTTCCATATTCTTATTCCCTTTTAAACCCAAAATTTTTTAATAAAAATTCATCATCACGCCAATTCTTTTTGACCTTAACAAATATTTTTAAATTAACCTTTGAAGAAAGCAATTTTTCCATATCATATCTAGCGCTACTTCCTATTCGTTTTAGCATTGAACCCGCCTTACCTATAATCATTCCCTTATGCGAGTCCTTTTCCACAACTATAACAGCACCTATATCAACAATATTTTTGTCTTCTCTCTTTTTATAACTTTCAATAATTACATTGACCCCATGCGGAATCTCATCTTTCATATTATGCAATACCTTTTCTCTAATTATCTCTGCAACTAGGCTTTTAAGCGGCTGATTAGTTATAGCGTCCCTATCATAATACATTGGACCTTCCTCTAAATACCTAAAAATAGAGTCAATAACATCATTAACATTGTCACCATTAAAAGCACTAATAGGTATTATTTCCGCAAAATCATACAACTCTTTATACTTTGCAATTATCGGAAGGACATTCTCAAATTTAATCGTATCTATCTTATTTATTACTAAGATGACGGGAACTTTTACTTCCCTTAAAACACTTATAATAAACTGCTCTCCCTTACCAACAAAATCTGATGGCTCGACCAAGTATAAAATTACATCTACGTCCTTAACACTTCCCAAAGCGTCCTTATTCATATACTTCGCAAGTTTATTATTCGCCTTATGTATACCGGGAGTATCAACAAAAACTATCTGCCCCCTATCATCGTTATAAACTCCATTTATATTATATCTAGTAGTCTGTGGTTTATTAGATGTTATTGCAATCTTCTCACCAATCATACTATTGGTCAAAGTTGACTTACCCACATTAGGTCTACCAATTATTGAAACAAAACCTGACTTCATCTTCAATTCCCTTCTTGTCCAAAAAAAACCGTTCTCGATACTGCGTACTATACTTTATCGTATACTACTTATCTATTTTTGTAAATATTATACCACTATTTCATAAAAATAATATTATTTTCAAATATACTGTACTTGATTATATCATACAAAAATTATACAATGTAAATATGTGAATATTTCACATAGGCAAAAGACAAATAAAGTTTAAAAAATATATTAATTACGTGAATATAATGATAGAAAAAAAAGAAAATGTAGTAATTGTTGAAGATAGCAAATTCTACAGAGTTTATTTAGAAAAATTTTGTATACAAAACAATTTAAATCCGATAACTTATTCAAGTGGAGATGAACTAATCAAAGACTTGGATGAAGTTGAGGCAGATATTTTTTTAGTCGATATAGAAATGCCAGGAATAGATGGGTTCCAGACTTGTAAAGAAATAAAATCAATAAAAAGACTTAAAGATGTACCTGTTCTTTTCTTATCTGGTAATGTTTCAGAGGAATACATCGCAAGCGGTTTTTTATATGGGGGAAATGACTATGTCACAAAACCAGTAAACGACATAATACTTATAAGCCGAATTAACAACCAATTAAGTCAACTCCGAACAAAAAGGCTTTTAAAAGATTACATAAAGGAATTATTGCACCTTAATAAAAAACTAAAGCAAGAAGAAGAACGAGCAACTAGACTCGCGGAATATGATTTTTTAACAAATATTTACAACCGAAGAAAGTTTACAGAAGAATTGAAAAAAGCTAGTTCAAACACTGAAAACGTAAATATTGCCCTTGTTGATATAGACAACTTCAAAAGCATAAATGATACTTATGGACATAACATTGGTGATGATGTCTTAGTTAAAACAACCCAAGAAATAAGCAAAGTAATTGGTAGTATGGGAACTCTTGGACGTTGGGGCGGCGAAGAATTTATAATATTCTTTACAGCTTTAGATATTGATTATACAAGACAAATATGCGAAAAAATTAGGGAACACATAGAAAAAACTGTTTTCAATTATGAAAACAAAATATTCAATGTCACAATTACTGTTGGTTTGGTAGAACTAGATACTAACTTAGGCTATGATAAAACTTTTAATAAAGTGGATGAAGCCTTATATAAAGGTAAGACAAGCGGAAAAAACAAAGTAGTTTATATAAAATAATCTAATTTCTTAAACCTGCTATTTGGTCTTCAGTTTTAATTTTTATCTTCGATTTACGTAATGAAAATTTACTATAATTTAAAAGTCACATTCAAAAGAGCTATAATTTACTCTATTTCCCAATTTGTATAAATAATATGTTTATAATTACCTATTTCAACTTCACCTCTAGATGTCTTGTCAGGATAGTAAAAAAAGCTTATCCCATCACTTATATATGCTTCTTTACCTGACTTATCTTCTATTACATTTGGAAATAACCACTTACCAAGTTGACTATAAAGCTTGCAAATATCGCTATCTAAATTATACCTTTCCATAAAGATATCATAAGCCTCATCAAATGCCATATATGATTCTAATTCATCCTTATTAAAATCATAAACATAGGTGCTACTAATATCATTCTCATCATATATTCTAAGCAAAATATATGCCTTATCATCTACTTCACTAGCATAATTAATCAAAGGATAAACATTTCCATTTGCCCCATCTACCTTATATACAGTCCTTACACTTTTTCCAAGTTCACACCTATTTAGCCTAAATTCATACTTGTCCGAAGACTTTTTATATGTTTTTTGACTTATAAGCAAACTAGAATCATCATAAGACCAACAGTAATTACTATTATCAGCCATATCCACAGCAACTATACTTTCATCTAATCTATTGTAAATATATATTACATTTTTATCAAATTCTTTATAATGTAAATTAAATACAAGATTTTCTCCATTGTTAGACCAAAGACAACTTCTTAGCTCTATATCAGGACATATAAAAAAATATTTTTTCTCATCGTTTATAATTCCATATGTAAATACACCTTCTTCATCCTGACCCACTAAAATCGGAACAACACTGTTAATAGAATTAGGATAAAAATCGAAATCAATTTTTTTTAATTCATTTATGTTTTCATTTTTAAAATCAAAAGTAAATAGAGTATTACCCTTAACCAGAACAAGCGGTGATTCTTTCTCAGCTTTAATATCACCCTCATATACACTTACCTCAGTGTTAGATACATCAAAACTAACACTTTCAGAATTAGTAATTTTTTCTGTAATAGAAGATACCTTTTCACTTTCAGATGTAGTGCTTCTACTACTATCATCCTCAGCACTAAAATCAGACGTAGTCTTTTCCTCAGTTGTTTGACTTATCATAGTGGTTATAGTAGTCTCTATCTCCCTCTCTGTAGTAATATTTAGTTCTTCGCTATTGTTAGTTGTTTGCTCTGAATTCTTATTAAAACCAAGCTTATCATCTTCCTGTTTATCAACATTACAAGAAGTTAAAACTAAACTTCCTAACAATAATAAAATGATTATTTTCTTCATAATTCACCATTAAAGTGTGTTTTGTCTTAAATATATTTTACTATATTTAGCACTTATATACAACAATCAATCCTTTTGGCTAGAATTAATAATAACAAAAAAAGAGGCAAGACTAAAATAATTAGTCTCACCTACTCTTGTGTATTTATTATTTCTCATGTTGCTTATATAAGAATCCAGCTCCTATGATACCCGCATCATTACCAAGTGTTGCAACCTCTATTTTTGTTTTAAACATCTCTGCACCACCGTAAATTTTCTTAACAATTCTCTCTCTAAGCGGCTTTAATAATACTTCTTTTTGATTGGAAACACCACCACCTAAAACTATTATTTCAGGTTGGAAAATATTTATTACATCTAGCAAACCAATCGCTAAATTCTCAATATAAGTGTCAATTATTGCCTGTGCAAAAACATCTCCCTCTTTGGCTACATCAAATGGTATTTTAGCATTCATTTTACTTAAATCACCACCAACAGCTTTGTAAAGCGGTGAGTTTTCATTATCTCTGGCACTCTCCTTAGCATCTCTAATAAGTGCCGTTGCTGATGAATACATTTCCCAACATCCTACTCTACCACAACTACATTGAATTCCATCTTTAGCTATTACTATGTGACCTAATTCAGCACCACCGTGAAAGCTTCCTGCCATAATCTTTCCACCAATTATAACTCCACCTCCAACACCAGTTCCTAGTGTAATCGCTACAAAGTCTTTATATTTTTCACCCGCGCCAAACTCATACTCACCATAAGCCGCAGCATTCGCATCATTTTCAAGGTATACAGGAATATCTAAATGCTTTTGGAACTCTTCTCTAACCTTTGTATTTTTGAATCCTAAATTATTATTATATATTATTACACCATTTTCTGAATCAGCTATACCAGGGCTTCCAATACCAACTGAATGAATGTCCTTAAGCTCCATACCACTATCTTCAATAAGCTGTCTACATAGGTCTGCCATATCAGCTATAATAACCTCTGGAGCCCTATCTGCCAATGTAGGTCTACTCATCTTTTTAATTATCGCACCCTTTTCATCAAGTATAGCCGCAGCTATATTTGTTCCCCCTAAGTCAACGCCTATATTATACATTTCCATTCTCCTTTGTAATTTTTTCTTCTACTCTGCGATTAAGCTCAACCGCAGCATTATATCCCATAGCTTTTTGTCTGTGGTTTACGGCAGCACTTTCTACGATTATCGCTAAATTTCTACCCGGTCTAACAGGTATAGTATGACTTACAATTTTAGTTCCAAGAACATCATCATACTCCTCTGTAAGTCCAAGTCTATCATATTCTACTGTTTTGCTCCACTCAGCTAAGTTTATAATCAAATTTATCTTTTGAGACTCTTTTACAGACTCTACTCCAAATAAGGTCTTAACATCAACTATTCCTATGCCCCTAACTTCGATAAAATGTCGTATTATCTCAGGTGCTCTACCAACAAGGGTATTTTCACTTATTTTTTTAATTTCAACAACATCATCAGCAACTAGCCTATGGCCCCTTTTAATAAGCTCTATCGCAACCTCTGACTTACCTATACCACTCTCACCCTTAATCAAAACTCCTTCACCATAAACATCTACTAAAACTCCATGAATAGATATTACAGGCGCTAATTCATATCTCAATTTTCTTGTTAATTCAGATATAAAATATGTAGTTGATAAATGAGTTCCAAAAATTGGTACATTGTGCTTTCTACCACATTCTAAAACTATGTCATCTGGCAAAATAGTTCTCGAAAAAATCAAACAAGGAATATTGAATGAAAAAAGTTGACCAAATATCTCTTCTTTCCTTTCATCAGAAATATCCTCAATATAGGCATCTTCAACCTTACCTATAATTTGAACCCTCTCAGAATCAAAATAATCAAAAAAACCAGTCAACTGTAAGGCTGGTCTATTAACATCTGACTGAAAAACCTTTCTATCTGTAAGGTCAATCTCAGGCAAATAATTAATTAGATTCATAGATTCTACTAAATCTTTAATTAAAACTCCGTCCATAAAAAACTCCTTGCTTTGCAAAACTTATCTAGTAACATTCTATAATACTTTTAATTGCTAGTAAAGGATAAAACATATATTATTTAAACATTTTGTAACAAAAAATAATTTTCTTTTTGATATAATTGATATGAATTAAAAGTCAGGAGAAATACAATGAATTTATCAAATTTAATTATATTAGCACATAAAGGCCCTAATGTTCATTTTGAAACAGAGCCAGGATTTTTTTTATTTTCTATAATTCCATCTCTTAGCCTAATATTTACAATGGCATTTTTTATCTATATATTATACACTTTAATTAATCTAAACAAGATGCTTAAAAAGGCTGACAAAAGTCTTGATATATATTTAAAGGAACACAAAAATACAGATGAAAATTAAAAAGATAATATTAATCTCCATACTGATTTCATTCGTGATATTTACAGTATTTAGACTTTCTACCTTTCCTCTACGCTCATACCATCTAAGGGAAGCAGCAATAGAAAAGGTGCTAAGCGAAAATAATAATATCAGGTATGAAAATGTAGTAATAGAAAATCACTATAGAAAAAATGGGATAGCCATATTTGCTGGAAAAATAGACTCTAAGGAGCCGAAACTATTCTTGGTGGCATTTGAAAGCTTTTGGATAAGTCCATTCTACTCAAAAGCTCTTTACAGTGATGATAGTATCAAGGCAAGCCTAAGTCTAATAGCAAAGCCACTAGACTATGAAGTAAATTATTCAGAAAATTCAGATAATTTCATAGAAATAAATCAAAAATTTAATCCTAAACATCTGATAATGCCTATAATATTTACGTGTGCTTTACTTGGACTTGTATCTATAAAGGAAAAAAGTAATAAATAAACTAAGTATAATTTTTCACTTATTTTATCAAGTGAAATCCGATATGTTTATACCTAACGGGTTACCAACCGAGTATTTTCCCCTACTTTGTAGGGAATATCAAAACAATATTCACGAAGTGAATTTGCCGCAGAAAATGCAAAGCATTTTCAAGAACTCGGATTTCGAGAATTAAAATTCAATAATTATATTCCTTAACTATAGGCTCTAAACTCATCCAAAACAGTTATGCCAGTAATGTAATAGAAAAACTAAATTTTAGATATAAACATTAATATTTTGCTAGTATTTTTGCTAGATTATAATCTTTTCATAAAAATTAATACTTGTAATTTCAGGTTTAAATGATGACTTAACTTTGCTTTTAGTATAAAGGAAATCAAAGCCACACTTCTTAATAACCTTATTGCTACCTATATTATCTTCATCTGCTCTTATAAGTATCTTATCAAAACCTTCTTCAAAAAGATGCTCACAAATAGTGTTAAGAGCCTCTGTCATATATCCTCTTCCCCAATACTGCCTACCCAAAACGTAACCAATTATAGGACATCCATCTAAGTAATCTATGACATCAATCATACCAATTAAGCCATCACTGCCTAAAAGCTCAATTCCAAATCTATAGCAATCTTCCTTCTCGTAATCCTCTAGCCACATATTGACAATTTTCTTCGTATCATCGACACTCTTGTGTGCATACCACGTTAAATATCTAGTAACCTCTTCATCACTAGCCCAGCAGTCGAAAATTCTCTTTGCATCACTATTTTTAACTTTTCTAAAATGGAGTCGTTTGCTACTTAGTTCTTTCATTTTTTCTCTCCTAAAAACATAAATTATTATAAATTCCACTACTTAGGTAAATTGAATAGTGCCCGCTTTGTAGTAAATATGAAAATCCGATATTATTCACACTCAATTATAATTATCACGAAAAACAAAATATTAACTGTCGGGAATATCTAAGCAATATTCACGAAGTGAATTCGCCGCAGAAAATGCGAAGCATTTTCGAGAACTTGGATTTCAGTGGGTAAAAAACTGAGAATATATTTTAACTAATATTAACATTAATTTACAAAACATATATAAAAATCCCATAAATTCAACGACTTGGATAAAGGGATGGATAACGGATGAAAATAATACAGCCAAGTTAGGAATAGTACTATGGTCAGTGTTTTTGCTTCGCAAAAATCGCTCACAAGTTCGCGA
>PDWI01005520.1_pt1 | contig 16279 bp, 19 predicted proteins | sample 1430891 | NCBI WGS metagenome assembly PDWI01 (sample SAMN01162508, study PRJNA174530) | Oral metagenome, whole genome shotgun sequencing project. | biome: Marine environment; feature: Marine mammal; material: Swab sample of the gingival sulcus; isolation source: swab sample of gingival sulcus...
CAAGATTATACAATGTCTGCACCATAGAACCGATAGCTATAGGAATTCCAAGACTTAATAAATTTTTATATACTCCTCCCTGCAAGACATCTATTCTTTTTTTCATGCCACAATTATAACATAAACAAAAGTAAGGACTTTTTAGTAAAAAGATTTATTTTTCATCTATTTTGTAGCAAGACTTACAAAGAGAAAGATAAACCAAGCATTAAGGAAAAACCAAGATTGGTGAGCCCATCAAGGTAAATATCATCATAAGAATAATCATCATAGATAGAAATATCGTCCACACTAAAATAATATCTACACTCAAACAAAAATGATATTTTTCTGTTTAATCTTTGCCTAAAGCCAAAAGAACAAACCAAAGGATAAATATATTCTTTCTCTGAAAAATAAGCTGTACTTCCCCTTAAATATCCCCTAATATCGTAATCAAACACAGAAAGACCAGCACCTAAATACAAATAACTACCTCTAGTTATTCTAGTCTCAACATTTACTATAAATGAATATATGTCTATTCTACTATTATTATTATCATAATCTTCAAATAGTAAAGGTGAGTAATCAAATTTTAAAGAAAATCCCCAAAATTTTTCAATTTCTACAAAATTGAAAGAAATGCCAACCAAAGGAGAAATCTTTTCGTTTGAATCAATATGATTATGCCGATAAGCAATATTATCGGAAATATCAAAATACTTTACCCCCATAAGATAAACATCAAAAGCTGAACTCTTTTCTCTCTCTTCAGCATAAAAGAAAGACGAAAAAAAAATTACGATAAACAGACAGAATATAATTATTTTATTTTTCAATATTACTCCTTAATTAATTTAAGACAATATATCTTCTAATAAATCATTAAAAAAAACAGCCAGCTTCTTTTCCGACTTCTTGCCTATCTCAATAACCTCTTCTCCTGAAATCGGATTTTCTAAAATACCGGCAGCCATATTACTTATAAAAGATATTCCCAAAACACTCATGGAACAGTGAGAAGCACAAGTAACTTCAGGAACTGTCGACATCCCCGCCATATCTGCCCCTAAAACCCTTAATGCCCTAACCTCAGCAGGAGTTTCAAAACTAGGACCTGTCAAATAAGCATAAACACCTTTTTTAATATCTATCTTATGTTTTCTGGCAACTTTTAATGCCTTTTCTTTCAAAATTTTACTATAAACTCTGGTCATATCATTAAATCTAGGACCGTAGTCATCTCTATTTTTTCCAATTAAAGGATTAATCCCTGCAAAATTAATATGATCATCAATAATCACCAAATCTCCGGGAGTGAAATCTTTGTTTACTGCTCCGGCAGCATTCGTAATAACTATATTATCTATTCCAAGAGAAGAAAAAACTCTTATGGGAAAAATTATTTGCTCCATATCATACCCTTCATAATAATGAAAACGACCTTGCATAAACAAAACAGATTGACCTTTAATTTCTGCAATTATTAATTTTCCTTCGTGACCGGGTGCTGTTGATAAAGGAAAAGAAGGAATTTCACTATAAGGAATAATAATCGGAGATTTTAGATTATTTATAACTCCATTTAAACCTGAACCCAATACAACCGCCAATTGAGGATCTCTTCCTATTTTCCCCTTTAAAAATTTTATTGTTTCCACTTCATTAACTATCATCTACCCCCCCTATATCTATTATCATTTTACATTTATTTCTATTCTAGTCAATTATTTGTATTAAGAATTATTAAAAAAAATGGGGTGATGACAAATAGATAAATTTAAGATAAAACATCTTTATCTAGGCGAATAAATAAACTTCATTTTTTTTCATTTCTAACAACAATGAGTAAAATACTTCAAAAAAGTTGAAAAAAATTTTTTTTATTATATAATTTCTAAAAGGAAGAAAATATAGGAGAGATATTGAAAGATTGTAAAAATAAGAACAAATGCCCTGTTTGTGGATTTTATTCAATAGAGGAATCCATAGCAAAATCTAACTTATTGATTACAATTTATGAAAAAAAATGCACTAATTGCTACACTGTTCTAAAAAAAAATAAAAAAACAAAAATCAAAATATTATATCCTGTATTAATAATTTCTTTTACCTGTATATTATTATTCTTGACAATTACTAAAAAAGATAAAAAAGAGATTAATAAGAAAATAACCACCAAATCAACAAAAAAAATACAAATCTTAACTCATCAACAACGGAAATTAGAAAAAAGGAAAGACATAGTTAAACATCAAAAAAAACTTAAAGAACAAGTTATCTCCAAGACCAAAAAAGATATCAAAAAAATTAAAGAAGAAGAACTCAAAGAAGAAAACATAACTGAATTACCCCTTATAACAATGAACAATAGACATCGTTTTGGAGTCAATTGGTCTAAGATTAAAGAAGGTCTGGTTATAACAAAAATTTCTCAAGGTCCTCTAGAAAATGCAGGACTAAAACGAGGAGATATAATCATAAAAGCAAATAACTTACCAGCCAACAACAAAATTCTTATGAAATTAAGAGATGAAGTTGTGGATGGTAAAAAAAAATACGCTGTAATAGAAGTACAAAGCAAAAAAGATATCAAAAAATTTAAGTTAATAAATACCCCTACAACCCAGTAGAGCCAAAACCACCATCTTGCCTTTCACTTTCACTCAAAGTTTCACTTTCCAAAATATTGGCAACAAAAACTTTAGCCAAAACAAGCTGAGCTATTTTCATCCCTTTCTTTATTTCAATTAGCTCTTGACCTAAATTGACCAAAATAACCTTTAACTCACCTCTATACCCTGCATCTATTGTCCCCGGAGTATTTAAAAGAGTCAAACCTTTATTTATTGCCAAACCACTTTTAGGTCTAACTTGAACTTCATAGCCAATAGGAATTTCCAGTGCAATTCCTGTGGAAACCAAAACTCTCTTCAAAGGAGGTATAATAACATCTTCGTTTGCCATCAAATCCATACCGGCATCCCCCTCATGTGCATAACTTGGCAAAAGAGCATTACCGTCAAGTTTCTTGATTTTCACATCCACTCTTGAATTAATTAACTCTCTGATTTGCTTAATTTCTTTTTTTGATAATTTTTCTTCCATTTTTACCTACCCTATCAAAGCACACTCAAATATCTGATTAAAACTTATTAAAAATATATTGATAACTATTTACATAATCTTGAAATATCAAAAACATCATTGATTTTAAAATATTAGACTTTCTTATTTTGTTTCATTAAAGAAAAAAACGCTCTAAAATATAAATATTAAAAATTTTAATTTTATTTAGAGGTTTGAAACAAAAAAAATATTCTAAATCTATATTTTTGTTACAAAAAAAAGGATAAGAAGTGATACTAAAACTGAGATAATACCACTCACACTAACTTTTCTATCCCGATAAAATTTAAGAAAGATAACAATAAGAGAAAAAATAATTATCTCATAAGAATAAAACGAAACGACTTCTAAAGCCTCTCTATCCCAATAATCTCTTACTTTTAAATCTAATCCCCTATCTAAAAAAGTCTCTTTCTCCGGTACAGCAATAGAGATAAAATAAAATACCCCTATATACAAAAAACAATTAATAGAAGAAAATAGATTAGATAAATAATCTTTCTTCAACAAAAACATTAAAATGAAGCAGGGGCTTCCCTGCTTTAATTTATTTTACTTTTTCTTTTAATGCTTTACCAGGGACAAACTTAGCTACTCTGCAAGCAGGAACATGCATTTTCTTCCCTGTTGCAGGATTTCTTCCTTCTCTGGCTTTTCTCTGTACTGTTTTAAAAGTACCAAAACCAATAAGAGTTACATTTTCATCGGCTTTTAGAGAATCGCTCACTGCTTCTATAAAAGCATCCAACATTTTAGCTGTATCTGTCTTTTTTGTATCAGCCAATTCTGCTATCTTTCCAATAAGTTCACTTTTATTCATTTGAAAACTCCTATGTTTATTTATTTTCACTCATATTAAATTAAATAAGCTATAAAATCAAGTCCTTTTTAATTTTTTTTTCATAGAAATATATTCTTTCTAAGAACTTTTTTATTTCTTCTTTTTATAGATAAGAATAAGTAATATGTGTTAAAATGATACAAAAAAATATTGGAGTAAAGCATGCTGGAAAATGTAAGTGAAAGACTCACCAAGGTAATGAAATACCTCAAGGGAGAAGCCACAATAACTGAGAATAATATGAAAACGGCTTTAAGAGAGATAAAATTATCTCTATTAGAGGCTGATGTTAACTTTAAAGTTGTGAAAAAATTTATTGCAAACATTAAAGAAAAATCCATGGGAGTAGAAGTACGCCAAAGCCTTTCTCCTTATCAACATATAATAAAAATAGTAAAAGATGAATTGATTACTATTCTGGGGAATGAGAATGTTCAACTAACAAAAGCAGGGAAACCTACAATTATAATGGTTGCAGGTCTTCAAGGTGCCGGTAAAACAACAAGTTGCGGAAAATTAGCATTACACCTTAAAGAACAAGGTTTAAGCCCACTCTTATGTTCTTTAGACCTTAAGAGAATGGCAGCTGTGGAACAATTAGAAATAATAAGTAAGGAAATAAATGTTAATTTCTTCAAACATAAATCTAATAAACTAAAAGCTATTGTAAAAGATTTAACCAAACACGCCAAAGAATATGGACATGACTATATTATAGTAGATAGTGCAGGTAGACTTCATATAGATAAAGAGTTAATGAAAGAATTAAAAGAGGTAAAAGAATTTTTGAAACCTCACGAAACAATTTTTGTAGCAGATGCTCTTACTGGTCAAGATGCTGTAAATTCAGCTCAAAGTTTTGATAAAGAAATTAATATAGATTCTGTCATATTAACAAAAATGGATGCTGATTCAAGAGGCGGTGCAGCACTGTCCATCTCATCTATAACAGAAAAACCTATTAAATTTATTGGTGTCGGAGAAAAATATAAAGATTTAGAAAAATTTCATCCAGATAGATTGGCTTCAAAAATACTGGGCATGGGTGATGTCTTAAGCTTAATTGAAAAAGCGGAAAAAGAATTCGATGAGAAAGAAGCAGAAAAAGTTGCCAAAAAGATGTTAAAGAACCAATTTACTCTTCAAGATTTTTTGGATCAACTTAAACAAATGGAAAAATTAGGTTCAATAAAAGATATTATGGGACTAATGCCACGAGGGCAGGCAAATCTAGATTTAAGCAAAGCAAATATAGACGAAAAAAAAATAGCACATATGATTGCAATAATAAACTCCATGACTCCCAAAGAAAGAGAAAAGCCAGCTATAATTAACGGTCAAAGAAGATTAAGGATTTCTAAAGGGTCAGGAAGAAAAGTACAGGAAATAAATCAATTATTAAAAAGTTTTAAAGAAATGCAAAAAATGATGAAAAAACCTTTCTTTAAAAAGATGCTTAAAAAAGTTGACTTTTTTAAGAAAATGGGGTAACTTATACCCTATAAAAATAGAAAAAGAAATGGAGAGTGAAGCAGTATGGTTACAATCAGATTAACTAGAATGGGTACAAAACATAAGCCTTTTTATAGGATTGTTGCAATTGAAAAATCAAAGCCGAGAGATTCCAGATATATAGACCTTATTGGTCATTATAACCCCATGGTTGAACCGGCAAAAGTTGATATCAATGTTGAGAAATATAATGAATGGATTAGCAAAGGTGCAAAACCATCTGAAACTGTTAAATCCTTGTATAAAAAAGTAACAAAGGATAATTAAAGGAGAAGAAATGAAAGAATTGGTAGAAACTGTATGCAAATCTCTGGTTGATAATCCTGAAGATGTTCAGGTAACTCAAATAGACGGAGAACAAACAACTATCTTAGAATTAAGAGTCGCACAAGCCGATTTAGGTAAAGTTATTGGTAAACAAGGCAGAACAGCCAGAGCCATAAGAACTATTTTGGCAGCAGCAGGGATGAAACAGAAAAGACGTTTCAATCTTGAGATAATAGAAAAGTTTGATAACTAATCAAAAAAATATAGGGAAAATAACAACTACCTATGGCAATAAGGGACAACTTTTATTAAGGTTGTCTCCTTATTTTGAGCCAAATTTTCAAAATTATCCTGTAGAAAGTATTTTTATTTCACAAAAATATACTAAAAAGTTTTTTATAGAAAATTTTCAAAAAAAAAATCAAAAGATTATATTAACATTAAAAGAAATAAATAGCTTAGAGGAAGCATATAGATTAATCAACTACGAAGTTTTTATTGATGAAGATTTGTACAATCAGAACAATAAACAAAAAGATATAATTAACTTTAGCTTTATTCATGAAACAGAAGGTTATTGGGGAATTATAAATGATATAATCCTTAACTCAGCCAATCCTTTAGTATCAATAAAACAAAAAAATGGAAATGAATTTTTAATCCCTTTTAATGAAGAAAACATAAAAAACATAGACTATCAAAAAAAAGAAGTGACAGGTAATCCTTTAACAGAACTAAAGGAACTCAATTAATGCTTTTTTCAGTTGTCTCAATTTTTCCTCAAATAGTAAAAGATGTTTTTTCTCAAGGTTTAATGGCAAAGGCACAAGAAAGAGGATTAATTAAGATAGAATATTACGACTTAAGAGAATTTACTTCCAATAAACATAAAAAAGTCGATGACAGACCATTTGGAGGAGGTGCAGGCATGGTTATGATGCCGGAACCTTTTTTTAAAGTGGTAGAACATATAAAAAAAAAGAAAAATGGATTTGTAGTTTTATTTTCTGCTTACGGTAAAATATGGCAACAAAAGTTAGTAGAAAATTATTTTGTAAACCACGATCATCTAATTCTTTTATGCCCCAGATATGAAGGAGTTGACCAAAGAGTTATAGACAATATAGTTGATGAAGAAATATCAATTGGAAAATTTGTACTCATGGGGGGAGAAATTCCTGCAACAGTTCTAATAGAAAGCATTAGCAGAATGATACCTAATGTCTTAGGGAATAAGGAAAGTCTTGAAACTGACAGTTTTTTTAAAGACGAACAAATAGGTTATCCTCAATATACTCAACCAAGGGATTATAAAGGTCTGAAAGTTCCCAATATTTTATTAGAAGGTCACCATCTTAAAATACAAAAATGGCGGCATGAAATGAGTCAAAAAAAAATCATAAAGTAATTGCTAATTTATTGTTTACTAAAGAACTGTCTTGCAAAGCAAATACCAAACCCTCTAACTGGACTTCTCTAATCCCATAACTAAATAAAATTGGTATTTCTAAAGTTATATCTTTATATAAATACGGATTATCCAAAAATACCAATGCATGCAATCCTTGAATCTCTAAATGGTTAATAGATTTTACCATTTCTCTATCTCCCTTAGAAACAAGGACAACAATTTTTGAATTATTTTGACCTATAAACATTTTATCTTTGATTTTACTTACACGAGAATAAGAAGAAAAAGGAAATTTTTTCTTAAAAACTCTCTCTACATTAATAAATTTACCATCCACTACTTTGCTATCCTCAAATGATTGAGAAAAATGCAAAAAAATAACTTTTTCTTCTTCTTTGATAACTTGAAATTTTTCTCCATAAAGCATAGTTATGCTCTTTTTGGCTATTTCTAACTCTTCTGCGTAACGAGTTCTCAATTTATTAGGCTTTTTTACGCTCTTTTTTAAATCAGCCGCTCTTTGTTTCAGTAACTCAATTCTTAAAAAACTTTCCTCTATTCTCTGTTCAGTAATCTCTTTATTGATTATCAATGATTTCAAAGTATCAAGATATAATTTTGCTCTATCCAACCCTCTGCTAACTATAAAAGAGTCTGTCCCTGCCAATATCCCGCCCTTAATTACCTCATAAGGTGTAAAATGATGTCTCAATGCCGCCATTTCCAAACAATCGCTAAAAACAATTCCTTTATATCCTAAATCCTCTCTTAATAAAGTCCCACTATTAGGGGATATTGAAGCAGGTAAAGGAGAAAATACTGAGTGTACAACATGAGCAGTCATCAAAGAATCGTAAGGTATATGGCGTATAAACTCCCTAAAAGGGAAAAGATTATTATTCAAAAACTCTGATTCAGAGCATTTTACATAAGGTAAATCCAAATGGGAATCAATTAATGTGGCTCCATGCCCGGGAAAATGTTTTCCGCAAGATAAAATCCCTTTACTATTTAATCCTCTAGCAAAAGAAATGGCAAAATCCCTAACCTTAGAGGGATTATCACCAAAAGATCTATAAGAAATTACAGGGTTATCCGGCTGATAATTAACATCCAAAAGAGGAGCAAAAACTCCGTCAAATCCTAAAAAAAGCATATCTTCTGCTACTATTTGCCCTGCTTTTTCAACTAAACTGATATCATTGGTAGCGGATAATCCCATGGGAGAAATAATAGTTGCAGCATCTTCTCCGAAACGAATAACTAGCCCACCCTCCTGATCAACCCAAAAAAGAGAGCAAGGAGAAATTTCTTTTATTGAGTTAATCAAATCATTAATCTGTTTGGGATTTTGATAATTCCTGCTAAAAATTATAAATGAAGATATATTTTCTTCCTTGATAAATAATCTCTCTTCTTTACTAAGGGTTTTACCCTCAATTCCCAAGGTAAAAAGACTGCCTACATTCTTTAGCACATTATTCATAAAAGTTTATATTTTCTTTTTATATATTCTTCTTTTTTTATGAAGTATGGGATTAAAATATTTCCATTGTGCCTGCACCTTTAAATTATGTTCAAGCTCAACATTAGATTCTGAATATTTAAACCCCATATTAATTGCTTTTTGGCAAATATCGACAACCATTAATAAATCAGCTCCGCTTCCCCTATACTCTTTTTTTACACCGGCAAGATAAAAATCAAGAATATCCCCGCCTTTAATGGCTTTTAATAAATGTAAAAAACCAAAAGGAAATAATTTACCTCGTGATTTTTGCATAGCTTTTGATAAACTAGGCATAGTAATCAAAAAAGCGACTAATTTCCCATTCTTATCTTCAACAAGGTTAATTAACTTTGGATTAACAAAAGAGAAATATTTCTTTATATAATAATTAAGTTGATTACTTGTCATAGGAACTGAACCGTAAATTTCTTCAAAACACTCTTCCATTAACTTCATCACTTCAAGTGAGCGATTTTTAAGTTCAGAACGACTCAATTGATTTAAAAGTTTCAAACCACTTCTTTTTCTAAGCCTTTCAACGATATTAAGCATTTTTGGAGGAACTCCCTCCTTAGTTGGCACTGTTCCCTTATATTCAAAGTAGTCAACTTCTTTAACAAAGCCATAATTTTCAACTAAATTCACATAATATGGATGAGTGTAAACAGTAGCAATAGTCCCCAATTGATCAAATCCGTAAGTCAACAAACCTTCGGGATCCATATCCGTAAAGCCATGAGGTCCCGTAATAGAATTTAATCCTAACTCTTTTGCCCAACTTACTACCTTATCAAAAAGAGCTTGGGAAACACTAAGGTCATCGATAGAATCAAACCAACCAAAACGTATATTTTTTGTATTATATTTCTCATTAGCAGCATGACTATTAATTGCCGCAATTCTACCCACAAGTTTCTCATCTTTATAAGCAAGGAAAAATTTAGCATCTGCTGTTTCAAAAGAGGGATTTTTATCCTTAGAAAAAGTATCCATATCATCAGCTATCAAAGGAGGCACCCAATAAGCATTATCCTTATATAAAGAAAAAGGAAACTTCACAAACTTTTTTAAATCTTTCTTACCTAATACTTCTTTCACAACTACTGTCATCTCTTATCTCCATTACAAAAAAGTTAACTACAACCTTTTTATTTTAAACTTCAAAAATTGATTATACATAAAAAAAACTTCTTAATCTATAAAAAACAATAAAATTTACTTAATTACCAATAAAATTATAATCCCTAATTACTAATTTTCTCATTAATTTTTTTCAGTAATCTATGAGCTTTTCTTCTAAATCTGTTCATATTATAAGGTTTAAATTCAGGATAAAGCCTATTACTTAAGATAATATAAATTTCCTCACTCTTATTATCTATCCATAAAGAAGTTCCGGTAAAACCATTATGACCTATTGCCTCTTTATTTAATGCCTTACCGCCCGAAGTAATAAGAGAGCTATTTAATTTGAAACCAACACTTCTATGAGAACCTTTAAAAGGAGTAAAATTATTGTAAAATAAATTCAAACTCCTATCCTTAAACAAAGTAGTATCCGGTAAAAATTGTAAAGCCAATTTATGGATATCATCTACACTTGAAAATAGCCCTGCATTGCCTAAACTACCGCCACCATACCATGAATTACAATCATTGGTCTCACCTTGAAGAATATAATCTCTCCATTGGTAATTTGTATAAAAAGGTTCATTATACTTATATTTTTTACTCAACTCTATTTCGTATTGATTGCCTTTCTCACTAGGAATAAGATGTTTTTTTATATTTAAAGGAACATTTATAAATGTATTTTCTAAAGATAATTTTTTAATTATATATTCATCTGCTACATCAAAAAATTTCCTCTTTGTTACTTTTTCTATTACCTCTTTTAACACTATATAACCTAAACAAGAATAAATTACCTTTCTTCCAGGTTTGGCTTTTAAAGGTAAAGACACTATATAATTCAATATATCATCCTTGGCACAATTCAAATATAAAGGACTCCAAGCTTGTATGCCTGAAGTGTGTGTTAATAGATGTAATAAAGTAATATCTTTATGAAATAAAGGGAAGATATCTTTGACTTTTGTATTTAAAGATAATGCCCCTTCTTCAATCAATTTTACAATTAAAGGTGCTGTAATTAAAGGTTTAGTTAAAGATGCCAAATCATATATGGGAGGTTTATTCGCACACTCTCTCCACTCTGGTATTTTATGGGAATCATAATTAAAATATTTATAAATAACAATATCTTTCTTAGCATAAAGCAGTGAAACAGAGGCAAAGTAACCTTTTTCTATTGCTTTATCTACAAATTGTTGAACCAACTTTATTAAAAATTAATTGTTTGAATACTTTTCGCCACATCAATGGCAAGTTTGAGAGCATTTTGACCGTCTTTACCTGCAACATTATAATTTTTTTTCTCTACAATACTTTTATAAAAGTTGACCCAAAGATTTTTTAAGGGTTCCGTATCGTCAATAGAGGGAAGAATCTCTTTAATTTCATTATTTTCAAGAGTATACATCTTTACCCTTTTCTTACGATAATCTAAAGAAACATAACCCTGCTTTTGAAATATCCTTAATTTTCTTGTCCTTTTTTGAGAAACTCTGCTTGCCGTAACATTGGCAACTAAACCTGAATTAAATTCAATTCTTGCATTACATATATCTATTTTCTTTGAAATTATAGGAATTCCCGATGCGTGTATTGACTTTACACCCGATTTATCCCAATTTAAGATAATATCCAAGTCGTGAATCATTAAGTCCATAATAACATCGACATCTAAAGAACGAGGAGAAAAAGAGCCCAGTCTTTGCACCTCAATAAAAAGAGGATTATTGACAAGCTTATCAATAAAGATAACAGCAGGATTAAATCGTTCCAAATGACCTACTGCTAAAGTCAATCCATTTTTCTTTGCTGTATCTATTAAAGATGAAGACTCTTCTAAAGTAACAGTAATAGGTTTTTCAACCATTACATGTTTACCATTTTGTAAGAAAAAATCAGCTATTTCATAATGTGTTATAGTAGGAGTGACTATAGCTACAGAATCAACAAAAGGAAGCATTTCTTTATAATTACTAAAAACTTGAATACCATATTTTTTAGCATCTTCCATATTGTCTTGAGATAAATCTGAAGCACAAGATAAATCAAACTCACCAAGAGAGTCTAACACTCTCAAGTGATTTTTACCCATACTACCTACACCGACAACTCCTATCCTCATCTTATCAACTCCTACTTGAAAGATTTAAGTATTCCTCTTTTACTTCTGCCTATAAAATCTTTTATCAAATCTTTTTCTTCACAATCAGGAAAGTCTCTATCCAACTTTTCAACCGCTTGCTTGGTATTTAAATCCATTCTAAAAAGAATAGCAAAAATATCCTTTACATTTTCCACATAAGAGTTACTTAATCCACTTCTTTTCATTCCAATAGAATTTGGTCCATAAAAGTTGTAACCGGTATTTCTCAATTGAGCTATCTTAGCGAAAGGTAAAACATCTTGTAATACAATAGTATATCCTCCGATGTAAGCATTCCTGCCAATTTGAACATGTTGATGTACTGATGAATGAGCACCTATAACAACATGTTCCTCAACAACTACATGACCAGCTAAGGTAGCTCCATTAATTAATAAAACATTATTACCTATCAAACAATCATGAGCTATATGAGAATAAGCCATAAAATAACAAGAATCACCAATTAATGTTACTCCTTTATCCTTAACAGTTCCCCTGTTAATAGTTGTAAACTCCCTTATGACATTATTTTTACCTATTATAACCCGAGTCTTTTCATCTTCATATGAGATATCTTGAGGTGCCGTGCCAATAGAAGAAAAAGGGAAAACTTTACTGTTTTCGCCTATAGAAGTATAATCGTCAATCATTGCATGGTGCATAATTTCACAACCTGATGCAATTTCAACATCTTTGCCTATTACAACATATGCACCAACTTTAACATTTTTACCTAATTTTGCACTGTTATCAATAACAGCTGTTTTATCTATTAAATTTCCACTCATTATTTAGCCAATATACACTTTAGAGTCGCTTCAGTAGCAAGTTTACCATCTACAAAAGCTTGCCCATGAGTAACAGCATATGTACCTCTGTCTCTCATCACTTTTACCTCTAAGTCCAACCTATCTCCAGGAACAACCATATTTTTAAACTTTACCCCATCCATACCCGCAAAATAAGCCATTCTTTTTTCCTCAGGAAATTTTCTTAAGATAAGAATGGCTCCCAATTGTGCTAATGCCTCTAGTATTAATACTCCAGGCATAACAGGATGTGCAGGGAAATGACCTTGAAAAAAAGCTTCATTGACAGAAACATTTTTATACCCCTTTATAAAATCAGGTTCAATAATTTCAGTGACCCTGTCAACTAATAAAAAAGGATATCTATGGGGAATAATCTTTTTTATTCCCTCGATATCCAAAACACCTTTTTCTTTATTTTCCATTATTTTTTTTACTTTCAACAAATTTATTGTATAAATTAATAATATCTGCTGTAATTTCTACTTTCTCTTGCAAGTAAGCAATACCTGAATTGGGTAAGTCAAAAATTACAGAGAAACCATTATCCTTACCATATTTCTGTATTATAGGCATTACTTCCTTACGTAAATTTTCCAACTCTCTCATTTGTAACTGCTGATACTGCCTTTGAGCATCTTCTCTCTTTCTTTTAAACTCAGTCTGTTTATTCTGAATTGCTAAAGCTTTCTTTTCCTTAGTTGACTGATTTAATGCCGGAGATTCCAAATCTTTCTTTAATTTTTCTATTTCGTCTGCCAAAGATTTTAATTCTTTTTGAATTTTTTCTGAAAATTTCTTAATTTTGTTTTGAACCTGTAAACCTCTTTTTGATTTAATTATAACCTGCTGTGAGTTTACTACACCAATTTTTTCTGCTCTTACAAAAGCTGTCAAAATAAAAAGTGAACTCAATAATACAATAAATTTCTTCATATTTTACTCCTTTAATTATATATTTCTGATATTTTAATAAAATGATGGTCCAATTGCAAATCTAAAGACCCAATTATCACTGTCTCTGTGTAATTTTCTGGGATTGTAAGCGAAAATCAATCTAAAAGGAACGTTTAAAGCAGGCACAAAAACCTTGAACTCTAATCCCATTGAAGTATAAACATCGTTCAGATCCAATTTCCTACCGATATCATAAGAATTTCCCATATCGTAAAACATCGCTAAGGAAAACATCTCATTTAAAGGAACTCTATACTCAAGATTAATAAAGGTTGCCTTATTTCCTCCATAAACATAACCTCTTTCATTCCTTGGACCTAATTGGTAAATATCATAACCTCTGATATTTTGCTCTCCACCCAGATATATTCTTTCATAGTAAGGTAAAGTAGTATTACCAAAAGAAGTGATATATCTATAAACTGCTCTTATTCCAAAAACATGTTTCTTAATGACAGGTATAAATTTCACAAATTCCAGTTTAAACTTATGCATTTTTACACTGCCACCTAAAAATCCACCTGAATATCTATAAGAAAAAAGATACTTAACACCTGAGGTAGGAAAAATTGGAGAATCTACAGTATTATAAGAAATAGTGGGAGAAAGAGAAGATATAACCCTTTGCCCTTCTGTATAATAATAGTAGTAATAAGAATTTGAAGCCTGCCAATCAGGATCCACATCGGTAATATCTACATCTTCATATCCATACCTCAAAGAGGCGCCAAAATATCTCCAAAATCTAAAAGAGCCGGTAATACTAAATCCCTTGCTATCGCGAGTGTACATATAAGGATATTTATATGAAGCCTTAAAAACATCAATGCCTAAGGTTGCATTTGTATTAAAGATATAAGGCTCTGTGAAGAAAATACGGTAATTTTTAGCTCTTGAACCTGTTTGTAAATTAATTCCCAGACTTTCTCCTTGCCCAAGAAAATTTTGAGTCGAATAACCCGCAGCAATAAACCAACCATCATAACCACTATAACCAACATTAAAATTAACCATTTGACGATTAATCTCTTTTACTTTTACCTTAATATCCATTTTCTGGGGATCTGTCGGGTCAGGTTTAAATTTAGGCATTTCTTCTACTTCAACCAAACCTAATTGTTTCATCCTTCTTAAGCTACTCTCCAATAAATTAGAGTTTAATCTATAACCTTCTCTTAAGAAAAACTCCCTTCTTATAACATGATCTTTAGTATATGTATTACCTATAAATTCTAATTTTCCTAAATAAACAACATCTCCTTCCACAATTTTAAAGACTAAATCGGCAATTTTAGTTTCAGGGTTAAGATTCTCTTCAGGGATAACCTGACAATAGAAATAACCCAAAGAACCATATAATTTTCTCAAATCTTCTATAACTTTATTTCTTTTTTTTAGGCTAAATATATCATCGGACTTGAATTTTTTATTTATCATTTCCATTATATATTTCTTCTTAATTACTTTAGCCCCCTCTACAGAAACTTTACCGACTCTATATTGTGCACCGAGTTCTACAGGGATTGACAACTTTAACATCTTTCTCTTTTTGCTCCAAAGCCAGATACCTTTTTTCTTAATGAAACTAAAAGAGGGTTTACCAACTTTAGCTTCAAGATATCCTTTTGACTTTAGACGTAACTCTACTTCTTCTAAATCTTCTCCAATTTTTTCCTTTAAATAAACATCTTTTGAACCTATTGCAGACAACAAACCGTGTTCTTTATTGTTCTTAAGACCTCTAAGTAAATAACTATTATCCAAAGCTCCATTCACTCCGGGGAAATCAACTACACCTATTTTTGTCCGACTACCTTTGTTTAAGACTATTTTTAGTTCAACCGTATTATTATTAAACTTCTCTTTTATCTGGACATTGGAATCATTATATCCTTTATCTTCCAACATCAATTTAATAATCTCTTTGGCTCTCTTTATTTTAAAGGGATTGTAATAAGTATAACTCATTAAACTTATGCCATTTTTGTTCAACTCTTCTTCTATCTCTTTGCGCTTAAATTTACTGTCTTTTTTAAATTCCAACTTGGAAATAAAAGGATTTTCTTCGACTTCTATTGTAACTATATAACCATCTTTACCCGGATTAACATCAATTTTTATATTCTTAAAAAAACCGGTATCCCATAATTTTTTAAAATCATTTCTCAATTTTACCTTTGAATAAACAGAACCTTCTTTAGATTTAAGATAAAAAAAGATGGTATCTCTTGTTACTCTTCTATTGCCTTTGAGTAATATCTTTTCTATATTATCTGCAGACAAAAAAGTCAACGTTACAATAAACAATATTATAGTTAAAAATTTCTTTTTCATTTATATTTATCCGAACCAATACAAGTAGTTTTTTATATCATACTTTAAGCCTAAATTCAAATTACAGCGACATACAACCCTGTCAAAAAAGCATAAGAAAATCTTCACTTACTGCTCTTTTCTTGCTTAATTTGTCTTGCAGAAATTCCAGCAATCCCGTAATGTTCTTCCTCCATTTCACTGATTATAACTCTTATTTTATCCATATCAACACTCAATGAATCAGAAATAGCTTTACTTACCTCTA
>PDWI01005521.1_pt1 | contig 16278 bp, 11 predicted proteins | sample 1430891 | NCBI WGS metagenome assembly PDWI01 (sample SAMN01162508, study PRJNA174530) | Oral metagenome, whole genome shotgun sequencing project. | biome: Marine environment; feature: Marine mammal; material: Swab sample of the gingival sulcus; isolation source: swab sample of gingival sulcus...
CACAGTCAGGAGCGGCTGGACGAGGTGGCGTGCAAGTTGAACACACGCCCGCGGAAGACATTGAACTGGTCAAAACCTGTCGATATACTCAGTCAGACTGTTGCATTGACCGCTTGAGCCCAAGCAATCGAGCAGATGCAATTCACGAAAGACCCCGACGTTGTTGGTTTATACAATGAGATTCATCTTTAAATACAATTACCATCTGTACAATTTAATGCAATCTCTATTGTATCCAGCAATGCTGGGGGCGTTCTTTGTCCTCTTCATAGAAAAATGCCTTGATCTCGAGGGCGACGACCATTTCTTTTTTAAAATTGAATTCATGCTCTCGGCCCTCATGATATTCTACTTCTGCATCTCGTATTTGGTAAACGAAAGTCTCGAAAACGCAAGAATCTACAATGAAGTTACGTTTCTATGCGACTGCATCGAAATCATATTGATGCACAAATGCCTTTCCGCACTGAGTGCAGGAGAGCCGAACTCGCTGCCTGACCTGAAAGGCTTTTTCTTTTTTGCCATGTTCATACCTGTCGCACAGACGATCTGGAACATCTCCCTCAGGGAAGTCTGTATAAAATACTACATGCTCAATGCAATAGCGTTTCTACTGCTGTTCATCGCGTTTTCTTGGGGATCGGAATATCCACTCTTCAACTACATTTTTGTCATTCTTGTGTCAATCATACTAGCTTATTATTTGCTTGCCCTGCTTCTGAACGATGACGAATTCCTGATTTCAGCACACGACAAAACGGACACATGACAAGCCGCCTTTAGCCAGAATCACCGCACCCGCTTGCTCACTCCCCGCCATGCATGAGGAAGAAAAAAGGACAGGAACAAAAGCAAAACCGCACAGCCTGCAATGACTGGAGTTGCTCAAAGAAAAACAGCATCAGCCACAGGACCATCGTATATATCTTGTTACTCACGCTCCTGTCTACGCTGATTTTAGTGGAATTGCTCCATCACATGAACTCAGACAGCTTCGACGGCAACCTCGGTTCTCCTGATGTTGGCGTACAGCGGCGCAATGAGCAGCTTGAGCTTGCTGGTCGATTCCTCGGTCTGGTGCCGATGCCACCACACATCGATTCCGACGTCCCGGCCGCTGGCGTCCTGCACGTACACGCGCGGGTCAGCGACGTCGTAGTCGTTCTTCAGAATATGCACGTGATCACCGTCGAAGGACTCGAAATTCAGTTCCACGGGTTCATTGTAGTGCTTCATCTGCTCGATGAGGATACCGGTGGCGATGCGCTCTCCCATGCGCAGCGACTCGTAGTAGTCGGTGTAGTAGTGAACGCCGGCCATGTTGCGGCCGATCGAGATATTGGCCGCGAGCTTGTTGAGTTCACCGGAAATCGTCATTTCATCCGCACCATCGGCGGCCACCAGCGTGCTGCCGTCGGCACTGGCCTGCACCACGTCGAGATGCGCCGGCCAGGGAACCGGTCGGCCGGTCTCGTCCATGGTGTGAAAGAAGGCCTTGAGCATGGTGACGCAGCCGCCGGCCACGGTGGCATGCCCCGCACCATAGCTCGGGTGCATGGGCGAACCCTCGGCAAAGGCCATGGGCAGGAGGTAGTTCCCGGTTTCATCGGAAGTGAACCAGGAGGGTTCGCTGAACGAGCCCAGATGTGGATCCGCAGCGCCGGCGGCCAGCTGCGAAGCGTTGTGCTTTGCCACCAGTGCCAGCATGTCCGCGAGGTTGGACGAACTCGACATGAGCTGCAATTGCGTCAGCACATCACCTGCGAGCTCCGTAGAGCGATCCTCGGTACTGCCACGCGTGCCGGCAAGCGTCAGCAAGGCGCCGATCCGCTCCGGGCGGGCGCGACGGTGGTAGTTGAACTTCTGTCGGCGCACCGCCTTCAGGCAACGCGTCGCCACTTCGGTCACGAGCGACAGCACATGCGGACCACCGAACTGGGCAAAGGCCTGACGCGACTCGGGCTGCTGTTGACCGTCGGGCAGGCTCGGATCCCTGCGAAAGCCATCCGGCAGTCCCGGACCCAGTGCACCACTGTACGGATGAGCAACGGGTTTCTGGAAGTCGAAGGTATCGTTGCCACTCGCCAGCATGAACAGACAGGCGTTCAGATAGGCCTGATACAGGGCATCGTAGCGCACGTAGGCGGCAAGATCGCGCGGCGTTGCAATGAAACGCCTTGCAGCGAAACCGGACAGTTGTGCATCCGTATCCTTGAGAAAGTTCGCTCCGTTCTGCACGTCGAGGTAGGCACTCCAGTGGATCATGAAGTCTTCCCCGGCCTTGAAGGTGCGGACCTTCTGGTCGATCATCTGGGTACCGTAGGCGATCAGCGATTCACCATAGGGCAGGCTTGCCGTGCCGTTGCAGTCCTCGTTTCCCGACGCGGAAACCAGTTGATTGCCGATGAGCATGTACTGCGACAGATAGGGGCCGACCTTGCATGCCGGCCCGGACCCGCGGAAGGCCTTGCTGCGTTCGAAAGGCGTGTCGAGATCGGGTTCGTCGATATCGTAGCCATCGGAGAAATCATCGTTGCTGCCCCTGTCGGGATCCACGCGGCGCGCTGCCCGGCGACGCGCCTTCTGCAACGACTCGTCGTGATTAGACTCCGTGAACCAGCTGAGTTTCGCGAGTGCATTCATCACCGCGGACACATGCATTTCGGTGTCGGGATCCGTGTGGTCCGCACCCGCGATCTGGCCGAAAGGCACGTCGCGGAGCAAGGCCAGGGCGTAGACCTCGGCCATCTCGGCAGTGAGTTCTTCCGAACCCAGCTCCGGCGCGGGTGGCATGCCGACGGCATCGGCATCGGGACCCTGAAGTTCGAAATAGTGCCCGGCACGCGGGCTTTCCCAGCCTCGCCAGACAATTTCGTCGTTTGCATCATGACGCGCGGTCTTTGCCGGCCTGTCCGGGTGGCCCGCTCCCCGGCCCATCTGGATACCACGATCGAGGCGATCGAAATTCTCTGCATCCTGCGCATTGATGTGGTTGACGAAACTGTCGTAATCCTTTTCGTCTGCTACCTGACCGAAGTCGTCATGCGCGAAACCCTTGGTGAAACTCGTGACGTAAGCCTTGTCGGCGAAGCGCCCTTCGTCGAGGTTGACACGAGTCGGCACGGCGGCGTAGAAACTCGAGTATTCCAATGCCGAGGCACGTCGTTGAGCGGCGATGCGGTTGCGTACCGTGCCTTCCGGCAAGGGGCGGCGGCGTAATCTGGCCATGATGACTTCTCCCGGTAACCACTTCGATAATAGCAGTCTGCACTCCTTCATCCCGATGCGCCACCATTAATTCTTCTCAACCATCCGGCTGATACATTGGTTCAAACCGAATGCGTCGAAAGACGCAATCCTGTGATATCCGGACAGGATCGCAGGGCTGACATTTCGATCACGTCACCACTAGACGCGTGCACACACCCGCATGCAGACACCATGGACTGTATCAATGAGCTTCTACCCTGAACGCATCATCTGCCTGACCGAAGAAACCACCGAAACCCTGTACCTGCTGGGTGAGCAACACCGCATCGTCGGCATTTCCGGGTTCACGGTACGCCCTCCCGAAGCAAGACGGGAAAAACCGAAGGTATCGGCATTCACGTCAGCGAAGATCGACAGAATTCTCGAACTCGAACCGGATCTCGTGCTGGGTTTCTCGGACCTTCAGGCGGACCTCGCCGCGGAGCTCGTTCGCAAGGGCGTCGAAGTGCACGTCTTCAACCAGCGCAGCGTGCACGACATCCTGAGAATGATCGCCACGCTCGGCGGCATGATCGGATGCCATGCCAAAACCGAACAGCTGCTCGAACGGATCTCGGAGGAAATGGATGCCGTGGACCAGGCGTCACGCGAACTGCCCTGGCGACCCGAGGTGTATTTCGAGGAATGGAACGAACCACCGATCTCCTGTATCCAGTGGGTGTCGGAACTCATCGCCATCGCCGGGGGCAATGACGTCTTTCCCGAACTGGCCCGGGAGCCACTGGGCAAGGACCGCATCATCGCGAACCCGCTGGAGCCGGCACGCCGCAGGCCCGACATCATCATCGGGTCCTGGTGCGGCAAGAAGTTTCGGCCCGAAAAGGTGGCCGCGCGCGAAGGCTGGCAGAACGTACCCGCCGTCATGCGCAACGAAATTCACGAGATCAAGTCCGCCGACATCCTCCAGCCCGGGCCCGCGGCGCTCGGTGACGGCCTGCGATCGCTTCACGAGATCATTCGCCGGGTTGTGGAAGCGAACCCCGACGGCAGGTGAACCGGAACCGATTGCCGACAGGTGGTCCCATGATTCCGCTGCCCTTGCCACATGGGTGACAGGCTTGTAATTCGTGCAGGTAACCCGCGAAGACGCCACCCGAAGCCACGTCGTTCGCCTGCAGACAGGCTACCGCCCGCAGCCCATCGAAACCGCCGTTTTCTTGCGTTCAGGTCACGTTCCGACCGTTCCCTGTCCGGCGCTCACCACCTGCGCTGCATGTTAGTCTTTCCCGATTGAACAACTAGCCGGAAGCTGCTCATGCTGGTCAATTTTCTGTTGCTCCCGCTCTTCATCCTCCTCCTCGCCTGGGTGATGTTCGTGCTCTGGAAACGCGGCGACCGCGACCCACGCTGGAGCGATCCCCGGCAATCGCTTTCGCGAGGCGGCAGCGACCACTGGCTGAAACGCATACCACGCATCTTTACCCAACCGCACGTCGTGCCGCAGCGATTCCTCGAATCGAACGAACATGCCGGAACAGCTGCATTTACTGGCAGCAGTCCGGCTCCCCGGAACGATGGCACCGGCACGAAAAAGCCGACGCTGCCTGCCGGCACGGACTCGCCGATCTCGGCAGGCTCGGCAGGCTCGGCAGGCTCGGCAGGCTCGGCAGGCTCGGCAGGCTCGGCAGGCTCGGCAGGCTCGGCAGATGCAGCATCGCACCACAACCCGCGCGACACCATTGACGAATCGGCTGGACACCTTCGACAAGAAACCGGTACGCCGAACAGTCACATCGATGCCACCTCGACAACCGCCGAAACATCGCACGAGAGCGGAACCTCGAAAAGCGCAGGCAGCGAATCCGTTGCCGTGGATGACTCGCAAGCTCCGGCCGAATCAGCCGAATCAGCCGAATCAGCCGAATCAGCCGAATCAGCCGAATCAGCCGAATCAGCCGAATCAGCCGAATCAGCCGAATCAGCCGAATCAGCCGATGATCTTACGGCCATCAACGGCATCGGCAAGGCCACGACACGTGCCCTGAATCAGCGCGGCATATTCACTTACGCGCAGATAGCGAATCTTTCGGCTGCCGACATCCAGCGCCTGGCGGCAGGTGATCCCGCGTTCGCAGACCGCATCGAACAGGATGACTGGATTGCACAGGCGCGCCGACTGGCAGGGCTGGAGCCGGTCTCGATTCAGGCCTTGACTTCGGCCCCCGAGCAGCACAGCGATTCGGCGGAAGGTGACGACGCAGCCGTGGAGAGCGTAGCCGCGGAGAGCGCAGCCGTGAAGGACGCAGCCATGGAGAGCGAAGCCGTGGAGGACGCAACCGCGGCGCCGGCCACCACCGGCATCGGCGCATCAGCCGAACCCGACGACCTCAAGCGCATCAAGGGCATTGGTCCCGTACTCGAGAAGAAACTGCACGACCTTGGCTACACGACCTTCGAGCAGATCGCTGCGTTCACCGAGGAAGACATCGATCAGGTGTCCGAAGTCCTGAACTTTCAGGGCCGCATTCAGCGCGACAACTGGATCGGTCAGGCAAAAGCCCTGGCTGCCGGGAAGAAGCCGTGAGGCGGTAGTCACCATGCTCGAACCCTGACCGTGCGTCTGCCGCAGGCCCCGCCCCGAAGGCGCGTCACAAGACTCGCATGCGTGTCGCATTCCCCGGATTCCGGCAAACATCCTGCTGTCGTTGGCTTCTTGTGACGGTGGCATGAGAAACCCGTCTTTCCCATGTGCTATCAACTGCGCACATGAAGGATCGACGTCAGCTTTTTCCAACCAGGGTCACCGAACTGATACGGCGCATTCGCAGCAGCCACGATCAGGGCGCGCTGGAACGCCAGATGGCTGTGAGTGCATCGTCATGGCAGGGCCTGCCGCCGAGACGGCGCGCCACGCGGGACACGGCGCTGGCCTACTGGTCGCAGCTCACGGACCGCAATGACGGTGATGCCCGTAGGGCCGGGCAACCGCAGACTGCGCTCGGGCCGGACCCCACGACGATTGCCGACGAGGCCAGCCTTCGAGACGCCGAGCGCTACGGCGCCAACATCGAGAACTACATCGGTACGGTGAAGCTGCCCGTGGGCGTGATCGGGCCACTGCGCATCAACGGCGTCAACGCCAGTGGCGACTACCCCGTGCCGATGGCCACCTCCGAAGCCGCGCTCGTGGCTTCATATCACCGTGGCGCGAGTACCTGCGCACGTGCCGGCGGCATTCAGACCGCCGTGCTCTCCACAGGGCTCATCCGAACGCCCGCCTTCGTCTTCGACAACCTCATGCAGTCCGGCCTGTTCGTCGAATGGCTGACCACCCGGGAAGACGCGCTCAGGCAGGCAGCCGAAGCGACGACGCGCCACGGCAGGCTGCTGTCGATCGAACCGGCCATCGACAACAACATCGTGTATCTCGTGTGCCGCTACACCACGGGCGATGCCGCCGGTCAGAACATGGTCACGATCGCCACCGATGCGCTGTGCCGGTACATCGCCGCGGCCGATTGCCCGGTACCCCTGCGACGCTGGTACGTCGAAGGCAATTTCTCGGGTGACAAGAAGGCCTCGTCGCTCGGCCTCCTCACGGGCCGTGGCCGCAAGGCCAGCGCCTCGGTGCTGATTCCCGCCGATCTCGTCAGGCGTGGTCTGAAGAGCACCACCGAAGAGATGCTCGCCTACGGCCGGGTCGCGAACCTCGGCTCGCTCCTCTCCGGGCAGCATGGCGCGCAGGCGCATTTCGCCAACGCGCTCGCCGCCATCTACATCGCCACCGGGCAGGATGCTGCCTGCGTGGCCGAGAGCGCGGTCGGCTTCACCCGCATGGAAGCGCGTGGCGATGATCTCTACTGCGCCGTGACGCTGCCGAACATCCTCGTGGGCACGGTCGGTGGTGGCACCGGGCTGCCCAGCCAGGCGAGTGCGCTTGCCCTGATGGGTCTGCCTGCCGAGAACCCCGCCGACGCCCTCGCCGAAATCGTCGCGGCCACCTGCCTTGCCGGTGAAATCTCCATTGTCGCGGCCCTGTCCGCCGGCCACTTCACCCGGGCACACCGCAAGCTGGCGCGGGAACGATGAGCCTCTCTCCCGCCACCCTGTGGATCTATCAGCGCGAGCGCTTTCCGCTGGCAAGGACGGTGCCGCTGCTTGCCGTGTTCTCCAGCGCCAGCATCAACCTGTCGGCCCTGCTTGCCGAGCGTCCGCTACCGGGCATCGTCAGCTACCTCCTCGCCTTCGTGATCGCACTCTGCCTGTTCTTCCAGATGCGCATCGCCGATGAATTCAAGGACGCCGCAATCGATCGCCGGTACCGCGCGGAGCGTCCGGTGCCGCGCGGTCTGATCAGCCTCGGCGAACTTGCCCTGCTGGGTGCCGTCAGCGCACTGCTGACCCTGGCCGCCGCGTGGCATGGCGCCGTGCTCGCACTGCTCGCCATCGTCTGGTGCTGGCTGGTCGCCATGAGTGCCGAATTCGGGGCACCGGCCTGGCTCAAGGCCCGCCCCGTGGTCTACCTCGTCAGCCACATGGCCATCATGCCGCTCATCGATCTGCTGCTGACGGGCATCGAATGGTATCCGCACGGTGCTGCCGCGAGCGGGCTGCTGATCTTCCTCGCGCTCTCCTACGCGAACGGGGTCGTACTGGAAATCGGGCGCAAGATTCGGGCGCCCGACGACGAGCGCGAAGGTGTCGAAACCTGGTCGGGACTGTGGGGCGCCGAACGCGCGATTCGCATCTGGCTCGGCTCGGTGGGCGTGGCACTCATCCTGCTGCTGGTGCTGGCCGGGATCATGGCCGGACGACTCGACAGCCCCGTCGCCGGCCTGGCAATGGCCATCGTCGGCTGCGGAGCCGCGCTGCTCGTGCGCCGCCGCGCCGCGCAGTTCGTCGCTTCGCCATCGGATGACACGGCCACGGCCATCGATACCGCGGCGGGTTACTGGGTATTCACCTGCTACCTGCTGGCGGGCTGGCTTCCTGCGCTCTGGCGGAGTTTCACCTCATGATCGTTCACGCAGATGACGACCGGTACACGGGCAGCGAACACCTGGGTGGCAAGGGCGCAGCACTCCACGCACTGTCCCGCGCCGGGTTTCGCGTACCGGCATTCTTCGTGATCACGCCCGCGGCCTTCGACGACGAAGGCCGGCTTCTGCCGGATATCGTTACAGCTCTGCCCGCCGCGCTGGCTCGTCTCGATGATGCTGCAATCAATGACACCGCAACCACGAACAGAACCCGATCCAGCGGGCAGCTGCGCTTCGCCGTCCGATCGTCGGCCAGCGCCGAGGACGGTCTCGCCAGCAGTTTTGCCGGGCAGCTCAGGAGCTTTCTCGATATCGCGCCGGCCGATGTTGCAGGACGCGCGGAGGATGTCTGGCAGTCCGCCAGGTGCGCTTCGGTCGATGCCTACCGACAGCAGGCGTCGGAAGTCGGCAGGTCTTCTCATGCCGCCACGCCTTCCGCGCTTTCCATACCTTCCGGATCCTCCACGCCTACCAAGGCTGTCACCGATTCAGCCGGTAACGCAACGATGGCCACGGCCGTCGTCGTGCAACGCATGGTCGATGCGCAGGTCAGCGGTGTCGCCTTCTCGGCCGACCCGCTCGACGGCCGGCGAGACCGACGCGTCATCACGGCCACGCGCGGACTCGGTGACTCGCTCGTCGCCGGTGAAGTCGACGGGCAGACCTGGCGGCTCGATGCCGACGGTGCGGTGGTGCAGCGACCCGATTCCGAAGACGGCACGCAGGACGGCACGCAGAACGGCACGCGGGACGGCACGCAGGAAGGCGCGAGAATCACTGCGCAGCACGGCACGGACAACAACCGGGAACACGGCAAGGCAGCACTGCTGAGCGACGCGGCGCTTGCCGAACTGGCCGCACTGCTGGCGCGCTGCGAAGCGACCTTCGGTGTTCCGCAGGATATCGAATGGGCCTGCGACGAGCACGGCCTGTACCTCCTGCAGAGCCGCCCGATCACCACCGCGCTGCGCCCGCCCGCCAACCTCGCCGACGACGTCGGTGTGTTCGACAACGCCAACATCGTCGAGAGCTATCCCGGACTCGTGAGCCCGCTGACCTACAGCTTCGCGGTTTACGTCTACGCTCGTGTCTATCGCGCCTTCGTGCGCCTGCTCGGCGTCGGCGAGCGCCGCATCGCCAGCCATGCCGACGTGTTCGACAACATGCTGGCGCGCGTGGACGGTCGCGTCTACTACAACCTCGTCAGCTGGTACCGGGCGCTCGCGATGCTGCCCGGGTTTGCACGGAACCGTGAGCACATGGAAACCATGATGGGTGTGGACGAACCGCTGCCCGCGTCACTCGTCGCCGCCATGGAAACACCGTCCGCGACGCTCTCCGCGCGCCTGCTCGACCATCTGCGCATGGCCGGCGTGGCGCTGCGGCTGCTGTTCGAAGCGGCGCGTCTGCCGCTGACCCGCAAGGGCTTTCTGACAAGGCTCGAGCGCGCCCTGCATTCGAACATCGACTTCGCTGCCGCCTCCCCCGCGGCCCTTGTCGGCGAATACCGCTTCATCGAGCGCGAACTGCTCGATCGCTGGGATGCGCCACTCGTCAACGACTTCCTGTGCATGCTCGGTTTCGGATTGAGCCGCAAGTGGCTCGAACGGGATCTCGGCATGGCGGGTCTCGAACTGCACAACGAAATCCTCGTGGGCCAGGGCGACATCCTCTCGGCGGAGCCTGCGCGCCGCATCACCGCCATGGGCGCCTGGCTTCGCGAGCACGATCAGATCGAGGCCTTTCGCGCCTGGTCGTCGTCGAGCGCCGTGGGCGAGCGCTTTCCCCAGGCAGCGCTTCAACGCCAGATCGATGCCTATCTCGAACGCTTCGGCGATCGCTGCACCGAGGAACTGAAGCTCGAGAGCATTCCCCTGACCGACGACCCCGCGTCGCTGTACGCATCGATCATCGCAAGCGCACGGCGACCCACGGTGAAGCGGCCGCCGGCCACGGAGGTCGACTGGACCCGGCACTATCCCGGCAGACCCGTCCGGCGGTGGCTGGTGTCATGGCTCATGCGCTGGACCGGCGCGCGTGTACGCGACCGCGAAAACCTGCGTTTCGAGCGCACACGCATCTTCGGCCATGCACGACGCGTCTTCCTCGCCCTCGGCCGCGAGTTCGCGGCGCGGGATCGGCTCGAGCACGAGCGCGATGTCTTTCATCTGTCGAGGGACGAAGTGCTCGGCGCCGTCGAAGGCAATGCGCTCGACCAGGACCTGAAATCGCTGGTCGCCGTGCGCAAGGCCGCCATGGCCGCTGCCGCCGCACGCGAGGACCCGCCCGCCCGCATCGTGTTCGCGGATCTGCCACCGATGACGACAGCCAGGCAGCCGCAGCAACGTACCGAGCAGGATCACGAACGCAGGCGCCACGGCACACCCTGCTCTGCCGGTCGCGTGCAGGCACGAGCGCGCGTGATTCGCGACCCGCGCTCCGAGCACCTTGCACCGGGCGAGATTCTCGTGGCCCGCCATACCGACCCGGGCTGGATCGCGGTGTTCTCGAATGCCGCGGCGCTCGTGGTCGAACGTGGCTCGCTGCTCTCGCACTCGGCCATCGTGGCACGCGAACTCGGCATTCCCTGCGTGGTCGCACTCAAGGGTGCCACGCGCTGGATCGAGAGCGGCGAGATGCTGGACGTCGATGGCGCCACGGGCGAGGTCGTGCGCCTCGACAAGGATGGCGAGGAGGCGGGAATCAGTGCCGATGCGGCAGGCGGCGCCGGGAACCACTCGAGCAGTGGCGAGACCGGCGGAATCGACGCGAGGCACGCCATCGACGGCGTGGAGCACCATGGCCACCGGAACTGAGGCCAGCGTGTGCGAGGCGGAAATCCTCGCGCATGCGCGCTTCGATCACATCCGCTATGCGCAGGTCTGGGAAGACGCCGACATACTCTGCGAGGCGATGCCGGCGTGTCGCGGCCGAACCCTCGTGTCCATCTGTTCGGCAGGCGACAACGCGCTTGCGCTGCTGACATGCGACCCGGAACGCATCGTCGTTCTCGATCTGTCGGCCGCGCAGATTGCCTGCCTGCAGCTCCGCATCGCGGCCATGCAGGTACTCGAGCACACCGACTTCCTGCACCTCATGGGTGCTCGCGTCATGGCGCCACCGGATCGCGAGGTGCTGTTCGACAGGGTGCTGGCAGCACTGCCCGCTGCAGCACGCCGCTTCTGGGAAACGCAGCGCACCCCCGTGCTCCGTCATGGCGCCGCCGGCGTGGGCAGGTTCGAGCGCTACTTCCGACTCTTTCGCCGCTGGGTGCTGCCGCTGGCGCACAACGCGCGCACCCGCGAGCGCATCTTCGAACCGCGTGACACGACGGCGCGGCGCGAGTTCTTCGACCGGGAGTTCAACACCTGGCGCTGGCGGCTCCTTGTAAAGGGCTTCTTCTCGTCGCCGGTGATGGGCGCGCTCGGGCGCGACAGGGCCTTCTTCGCGCACGTGCAGGGCAGCGCCGCCGAACACGTATCGGGACGTCTCGAACACGCCGGCGTGACACTCCCGCCCGCCGACAACCCCTACCTGCACTGGATCTTCCACGGCCATCACGGTGCAGCTCTGCCGATGGCCTGGCGGGCCGAACATTATGCCGGCATTCGCGCACGGCTCGATCGCCTTGACATCCGCCACGCTTCGCTTGAATCCTTCACGGCATCGGGTGAGAAGGCCATCGGCTGGAACCTCTCCGACATCTTCGAATACATGTCGAGCGAGGTCTTCGACACAGTCTACGCGCAGATCCTCGATGCCAGCGAAACCAGTGCCCGTCTGGTCTACTGGAACATGATGGTGCCAAGACGGTGTCCGCCGGGTCTGGCCGAGCGAGTCACACCGCTGGATGCGCTGGCGGAATCACTCGCGGCACGCGACAAGGCCTTCTTCTACAGCGCCTTCCGCGTCGAGGCAGTGCGCGCATGAGCGGCACCTGGCCACAGCTCGGGCTCGTCGCGCTGTCGATCGCGGCGCTGCTGTTCGTCATGGCCCTGATTCGCCGGCAGGCAGTACGGCACGGATATTCGGCCGAACTCCAGCGCAAGCTCGTCCACATGACCACGGGCTGTTTCGCGATGAGCCTGCCGTGGCTCTTCGCCGAGAGCTGGCCCGTGTACCTGCTGCTCGGCGCGAGCCTGGTGGTGATGCTGCTGCTGCGCGCGAGTGGCGGCGAACTGTCGCGCACCGTGCACGGCGTCGAGCGTGCGAGCAGAGGCGACCTCCTGCTGCTGCTCGCGGTGCTGTTCGTCTACATCCTCTCGGCCGGCGAACCGGTACTGTATCTTCTGCCACTGGCCGTACTGACACTCTCCGATGCCGCGGCGGCACTTGCCGGCACGCACTACGGACGTCATCGTTTCCGCATCGAGGGCGGACAGAAGTCGCTCGAAGGCTCGGCCATCTTTTTGCTCGTGACCCTGCTCGTTGCGATGTCCTGCCTCGTGCTGCTGACCGAACTCGACGGGCCCGACATCATCGTCCTGACCCTCGCCGTCGGCATCTTCGGCACGCTGATCGAGTCCGACAGCTGGCAGGGTTTCGACAACCTCTTCCTGCCCGCAGGCACCCTGCTGCTGCTGCGCGCCCATCTCGACAGCGATCCGCTGGTGCTCGCACTCACACTCGGGGGTTTCCTGCTGCTGCTCGCGCTCATGCTCCGGCAGGTGGCGAAGGGCGATCTCGAGAAGCACCTGCTCAGAAGCTACGCGAGCGTCGTGTTCCTGCTTCTGACCGCAATCGGACCGCTCAACGCCGTGTTGCCGATCAGCACGCTGCTGATCCATCGCGTGCTCGTGAAACGCTGCGGCGACCGGGCACCCTTTCCGCAACTCGACATGATCGCCGCGCTCGTCCTGCTCAGCCTCGGCTGGCTCATGCTCGGTCATGGCCTTGCTCGCAACACCATCTGGTTCTACGAAATGCACTGCCTCTCGCTGGCGGCACTGTGGTGGGGGCTTGCCACGACCCATGACCGGCCAGTGCCACGCTGGAGCCTTGCCGCATTCGTCTTCGCCGTGCTGCTCTGCCTCTGGCACGCACTGATGAGCCTCAACCCGCCCGAAGCGCAATGGCCGCTGCCCGTGTCTGCCTGGGGACTGCTGGCGGTGCTCGTCGCCTTAACCCTGGCCGAGCGTTGCCCGCGTTTCTTCGAGCAGGGCCGGCGCTTCAAGGCCAGCACCCTGAGCGCTGCCGTGCCCATGGCCGCCTTCGTCGCCCGCACGCTTGCGTGAGCGTGAGTCTTCTCCGCGCAGCACCATGACGGCAACACCATGACAGGAACGGCATGAAGACCGACACGATCACGATCGCACACGCCGACGCGCAGGCAACCCTGTATCTCGACGGACCCGCCTGGCCACCTTGCACACCGGTGGCGACCCTCGGGCAGTTTCACTGCGAGAGCGCCGAGGCCGGCACGGCGCTGATCCGCGAGGCCATGCAGCGCGCCGCGGCAGTGGGTGCCGAGGCCATGCTTGGCCCGATGGATGGCGATACCTGGCACGCCTACCGCGTGGTCGTCGATGGTGACGACACGCCACCCTTCCTGATGGAACCGATCAGCGGCAGGCACGATCGGCAGGCCTTCACGGATGCGGGCTTCACCGAGGTGAGCCGCTATGTCTCGGCGCGAGCTGCGCTGGCCGACATCGTGCTCGGCGAGCCGCGCGCCGTCGAGGGCATTGCCATCGACCACTGGCGGGGCGATGACCCCGAGGCGCTGTTCGCCGAGGTGCACGCGCTGTCGGTCGCTGCCTTCGCCGGCAATCCCTTCTACAGGCTGATTGCGCTCGATGAGTTTCTGGCACTCTATCGGCCGGTGCTGCCGCATCTCGTGCCGGAACTGATCCTCTTTGCCCACGAGGCAAACGGCGCCCTGGCCGGTTTCGTGTTCGGCATTCCCGACTTCGCCCGGGGTCCTGCCACCGATACCGTCATCTTCAAGACCTACGCGGCAACGCGGCGCGGTGTGGGTCATGCCATGAGCCAGCGCTTTCACGCCAACGCGATGGAACTCGGGTACCGGAACGTGATTCACGCGCTCATGCACGAGAGCAACGTGTCGCTGATGCGCAGCGGCCAGCACGAAGCCGACGTCTTCCGACGCTATGCACTGCTCGGGCGGCGCCTCGATGTCTGATTGCGCAGACGCAGAGCAGACCCTGCCCGTGATCTTCGCGCGCACGGCCAAACGCCTTGGCGATCGACCGGCACTGGTCGATGGCAAGGCGTGCGTGATCACCTTCGGCGAACTGCAGCGTCGCGTCGAGGCACTGAGTTCGGCCTGGCGACGGCAGGGCCTCGGACACGGTGATCGCGTTCTCGTGGCCATGCCGCTCGGCATCGATCTCTACGCCTCGCTCGCCGCGATCTGGACCCTGGGAGCCGTGGCCGTGCTGCCCGAACCCGCCATGGGCCTGAAGGGCGTTGCCGCCGCCATTCGCGGCACGCCTCTGCACGGCACCTGTGCTTCGGGCGGCTACCGATTGCTGCGCTACCTGTTTCCCGGACTCCTCGGAAAACCCCTGTATCAGCCAAGCGCGGCTGCGCCGCGAGGCCGGGCTGAAACCGTTGCTGCGATGACCGGTGCCGCCACAACCGGTGCCGGAAATCGGGCAGACAATACCGAAGACGCGCCGCACCTGAGCGAAGGCCACCGCGGGGCAGCCGGCCAGCCCGATGATCTCGCCCTGATCTCCTTCACCTCGGGGACGACCGGCACCCCCAAGGCAGTACCGCGCAGCCATGCCTTTCTCATGGCCCAGTATCAGGCCGTCGATGCGCTGCTGGCCGGCGACGACAACGAACGCGACCTCGTCGCCTTTCCGGTATTCGCGCTCGCCAACCTCGCAGCAGGCCGTACCAGCGTCCTGCCGTCATGGCCCATGCGCAAGCATCACCGGGTCACACCGGAAACGCTTGCCGCCCAACTCGAACGTGACGGCATCACCCGCGCACTGCTGCCGCCGACGCTCGCGGAACGGCTGACGCGGATCAACCGCAGTGGGGAACTGCATACGGTATTCACAGGCGGCGGACCCGTCTTTCCCGACACGCTCGAACGGCTGCGAGAGCGCCTGCCCAGGGCACGCATCGTCTGCGTCTACGGTTCGACGGAAGCCGAGCCGATTGCCGAACTCGACGTGAGCGAGATGACGGCGGACGATGTCGAGGCCATGCAGGGTGGCGCGGGACTACTGGTCGGAAATCCATGCCGGGGAGCCGAGGTACGCATCGGAGCCGACAGGGAGATCCAGGTGGCCGGCCCTCACGTGAATCGCGGGTATCTCGACCCGAGCCGCAACGCGGAGACGAAGGTCGTGGAGGGCAGTCGCGTCTGGCACCGGACCGGCGATGCCGGATACCTCGACGCGCAGGGACGGCTGTGGCTGCTCGGGCGCGTCGGTGAGGTGATTGCGGAACGGTATCCGCTGGCCATCGAGGCAGTTGCGCGCCGCTGGCCCGGCGTCGAGCAGGCCGCGCTGATGACGTCGCCAACGGGTGAAGGAGCAGTACTGGTGCTGCAGGGCACACGCGACGATACCCTGCGGCCGCACGCGCAGTCACTCGGCCTGCATCAACTGCTCTGGCTCGATGCCATTCCCATGGACCGGCGCCACCGTTCCAGGATCGATCGCAACAGGCTGGCGCGTATCGTCAGGCGCCGGTGCTGAACGCTTGAGTGGTAGATGACCCGGTGCTCGGCAATTGCCCCGGCATTGTGCCTGTCGGCGGACAGGGCGTTGGTTCGCAAAGCCGTATTGACCTTGGTGGCTTTTGGCGAGTTAAAAGATGCATCCGGAAGTGGCGCTGAAGGCTCACTTCCGGATTGAGCTGAGGGTTTCAACAGCCTGAACGGCTAGTACCTCCAAAAGACGAATTGCACCTGTCTCTTGTTCGAAATTCGAAGTTTCAACAGCCTGAACGGCTAGCCTGCATCGCTCACAAAGGAGTTGAAAAAGGCCTCCCTCTCTGGCATAAATACAAGTGCAAACAAACATTTATGCGGATCAGAAGAGAAGAGGCC
>PDWI01005522.1_pt1 | contig 16275 bp, 16 predicted proteins | sample 1430891 | NCBI WGS metagenome assembly PDWI01 (sample SAMN01162508, study PRJNA174530) | Oral metagenome, whole genome shotgun sequencing project. | biome: Marine environment; feature: Marine mammal; material: Swab sample of the gingival sulcus; isolation source: swab sample of gingival sulcus...
TTTACCTCTCTCAATAGAAGGAATTAATACCTGTTGTTTCTTAAGAGAAGATAAGAGCCAAATAAAATTATCTTTTCGATCAATTGGTGATTTTCCAGTTAATGACTTAGCTTCTAGAACCTTTGGTGGTGGTGGGCATATTAATGCCGCTGGAGCAGAATTCCAAGGAAGTCTTGAAGATGCAAAAAATAAGTATCTTTACGAATTAAAGAGTTTAATAAAGTCAATAGAACGCAATAATTAGATTAATAATAGAGTAAATATGAATAAACCAATCATTAAGTTTTTGCTGAGTTTAGTAGTCTGTCTAAGTTTTACTTTGTCTATTCAAAGTTGTGATGATACAAAGATCAAATCATTTTCAGATCTGAAAAAAGAGGAGCTTACAGCAATTAATAATTTTATTAAAAAGAATAATTTTAAGGTAGAAGAGCGAAAAACGGATGACTTACCCAAAAATATAGACCCTAATGTCTACTATAAGATGTCTAATGGTCTGTATATGCGTGTCATCAAAAAAGGAGAAGACAAACCGGTCTCTCTTGGGACAGTTGTATCGCTTATGTTCAAAGGTCATATGTTCTCAATTTCTAAAGCTAAGCTTAGACCATTTGATAACTTAAGTATGGGAGATACAGAGCTTACACGTTTCCGTTATACCTATTTTTATAATCAAGGGGACGTTCACTTCGTTTTAATTCCTCAAGAAACAGCAATCCCTAATTATGACCATTATATGTGTGAAGGGCTTGCTTATCCAATTTCTTTACTTGGAGCAGGAGCAGAGGTCTCATTGATAATCCCATTTAAGCTTGGTCCTAAAGGAACTTATAAGCAAGGACTTTCTTCTTATATGGAAGAAGTCGTCTATTTAATCAAGAATGATAAATAAAAAATAAAGAGATAATTATGACATTAATCAAATCAATATCAGGTATTAGAGGAACTATTGGAGGTTCTCTCTCTGAAGGTCTAAATCCTGTCAGTATCGCTCAATTTACATCTGCCTATGCTTTAATGATTCGTAAGCGTAGTCAGAAGAAAAATCCTCTTATTGTTGTAGGACGTGATGCTCGTATTTCAGGTGAAATGGTTAAGCAAATTGTTCTTGGCTCGCTTATGGGTATGGGTTGTAATGTGATTGATATTGACCTTGCTACGACACCTACGACAGAAATGGCAGTTACAGGACTTAAGGCTGATGGAGGCGTTATTCTAACAGCTAGTCATAATCCGAAGCAATGGAATGCTTTGAAGCTCCTTAATGATAAAGGAGAATTTTTGAATGATTTAGAAGGAAAGGAAATTCTTCGTCTTGCAGATAGTGAAGATTTATGCTTTGCAGAGGTTGATGAACTCGGACAATTGATTAAAAAGAGTTCTTATCTTGATGAGCATATTCAAGAAGTTCTTAAAGTTACAGGTGTAGATGTTAATTTGATTCGTCAAGCTAATTTACATGTTTGTTTTGATGCTGTCAATTCTGTCGGAGGATTAGCTATTCCTCCCTTATTGAAATCTTTGGGTGTATCTAAGATTACAGCCCTTTATGATGATGTTTCAGGAGATTTTGCCCATAATCCAGAACCTCTCCCTAAACATTTAACAGCAATATCTGAAAGGATTATAAAGGAGAAAGCGGATGTTGGATTTGTCGTTGACCCAGATGTCGATCGTTTGGCCGTGATTGATGAAACAGGTACGTGCTTTGGAGAAGAATATACTTTAGTAGCAGTTGCTGATTATCTTCTTGAATTAAGAGGAGGAGGTAATACCGTTTCAAATCTAAGTTCGACAAGAGCTCTAAGAGATATTACAAATAAATATCAAGGTTCTTACTCTGCTTCTGCTGTTGGAGAGGTTAATGTCGTTGCATTAATGAAAGAAACTCAAGCTCTTATTGGAGGCGAAGGAAATGGTGGTGTCATCTATCCAGAATTACATTATGGAAGAGATGCTTTAGTTGGTATTGCACTTTTCTTAAGTCTTTTGGCTAAAAAGAAAAAGTCTGTTAGTGAATTAAAAAAGGAGTATCCTTCTTATTTCATGAGCAAGCAGAGAGTTGATTTGCCTGAAAGTGTAGATCCTTCAAGCCTTTTAGAACAATTAGCTAAAGAACAAGAAAAGGACGGAGAAATCTTTCTAATTGATGGTGTGAAAATTGACTTTGAAGATAAATGGGTACACGTTAGAAGAAGTAATACAGAGCCTATAGTTCGTATTTATACAGAAGCATTTTCACAAGAAGAAGCGAATCAATTAGCTGATATGTTTAAAGAAAAGATTCTTAGTTATATTGACTAATTTATTTCTTTAGGTAAGATTTGCAAAGATATAAGAAACAGGTTTACTAAATAGTTTATTAATTTGGCAAGAAAGAAGAAAGAACTTCCCAAGATTGAGAAGTTAGAGGTAGAATCTCTTGCTGCAGAAGGAAAAGCTTTAGCTCATGTAGATGGCAAAGTCGTCTTTATTCCTTTTGCTGCTCCAGGGGATATTTGTGATGTGCAAGTGCATAAGAAGAAAAAGAACTTTATGGAGGCTCGAATAACTGAACTCCATAAAGAGTCGTCTTTAAGGGAAGACCCTTCTTGTGATCATTTTGGCTTTTGTGGAGGTTGTAAGTGGCAACATGTTCGTTATGAGGAACAGCTAAAAGCAAAGGAGCAACATGTTAGAGACGCCATGGAAAGAATTGGTAAAGTTCCAGTCAAGGAATATCTACCAATCTTAGGAGCAGAAGAAATCTACCATTATAGGAATAAACTAGAGTTTACCTTTAGCCATAAAAAATGGTTGCTTCCAGGTGAATTTACTCCAGACTCAGAAGAGTGGAATGATCCTGTACATAGAGCAGGTTTAGGCTTTCACATCCCAGGGATGTTTGATAAGGTTCTAAATATTGATAGCTGTCATTTAGCTCAAAATATTGTAGATGATATTCGACTTTTCATTAGAGATTTTTGCTTGTCTAGTATAGATGACTATCCTTTTTTTGATTTAAGGGGACAGGATGGATTAATGAGAACTTTAATGATTAGGACAACATCAACTAATGAATTAATGTTGGTTCTGTCATTTTATCGGAATGACGAAGAAGCTATTGAGCGACTAATGTCTGCTCTTAAGCGAGAGTTCCCAATGATAACATCCTTGTTGTATGTTATCAATGAGAAAAGGAATGATACGATTGGAGACCAGGATATTATTTGTTATTCAGGACAAGCTTATATTGAGGAGGAGATGGAAGGCTTGAAGTTTCGGATTGGACCGAAATCTTTTTACCAAACAAATAGTATACAGGCTTATAACCTTTACAAAGTTGTTCGTGAGTTTGCTGGATTAACAGGTGAAGAGTTTGTTTATGACTTGTATACAGGGACAGGAACGATTGCTAACTTTGTAGCAAAGGCTGCTAAGTCTGTAATAGGTATTGAGTATGTTCCTGAAGCGATTGAGGATGCGTGGGTTAATAGTGAGGTGAATGGTATAGATAATACTCTGTTCTATGCTGGAGATATGAAGGATATACTTGTTCCGTCTTTCCTAGACGAACATGGACTCCCTGATGTAATTATTACAGATCCTCCAAGAGCAGGAATGCATCCTGACGTTATTACTACAATTTTAAAGGCTTCTCCTAAAAGAATTGTTTATGTGAGCTGTAACCCTGCTACCCAAGCAAGGGATTTAGCTATGCTGATAGAAGATGGAACTTATTCTATAATAAAGAGTAGAGCTGTAGATATGTTCCCTCATACTCACCATGTAGAGAATGTTGTTCTTCTAGAAAAATAATTTCCCTAATACTAAAATTGATATGAAAACAAACTATAATTCAAACGAACTTCTCTCTCGTTGTGTTAAAGCTGGTTCTAGAACTTATTTTATTGATGCCAAGCAAGATAGTTATGGTCACAACTATATGGTTATTTCTGAGGTTCGATCAAATTTGAAGACAGGAACAAAAGAACGTAATCGTTTCTTTCTTTATGAAGAAGACTTTGCATCATTTTCTCAAAGTTTAGCAGAAGTAATGGCTTATGTTAAGGAGCTTAAAAAAGAACCTGAAGCAGATGGAGGTACTCTTGTTAATAAGCTTGAGATACCTGTTTTAGAAGATATTATTTCTCTTGAGGAAGAATAATTTCAGACATAAGGAATATTTAATGAAAGTTTCTCGAAAGTATTTATATTTATTTGCTTTAATTCTCTGGTTGATTGGCTCTTATCAAGTTTTTTCTATTGCTGGTAGTGTGACAAGTACAGGCTCATCCAAAATTATTTGGTTGGCTATTTCTCTTTCTTTTTTTCGAGGATTCATTTTTCCTCGTGCTGCGAAGTCAAATAAAGTATTTATTGAATCTTTAGAGACAGATCTAAACCCTTGGTATAAGTGTCAGAAAGTTTCGTCTTGGCTAATCATGATTTTTATGATTGCTTTTGGTATTTCTTTACGAAAGTCTGGTTGGGTAAGTGATAATTTTGTTTGGGGATTTTATGGAGGTATTGCTTATTCTTTAGCTTCTGTTGCAATTTCTATTTATGGAGTTGCTGTATGGCGTGAGATTAAATTGGAAAGGATAAAAATAAGAGAGCGGAATAATGATTGATAGTTCTGTATTTAGAGAAAAAACGGCATCTTATTATACATTAGGTTGTAAACTTAATTTTGCGGAAACATCGGGAGTTGGGCGTTCTTTATTAGAACAAGGTGTTCGAACTGCTCGTAACGGAGAGACTGCCGATATCTGTATTATTAATACTTGTTCGGTAACGGAGCAAGCAAACAAAAAGTGCAGAAGTGTAATCCGTAAGGCACGACGTGAGAACCCTAATGCTTTTATTGTTGTAACTGGTTGCTATGCCCAGTTAAACCCAGAGGATATATCTTCCATGGATGGAGTAAACCTTGTTTTGGGTTCTGAGGAGAAGTTAGATCTTGTTAAGTATTTAGCTCAGATGGATGAGCTAAGTCCAAAAGCAAAGAACATTATCTCTGCTAAGACTGAAGACATTAAAGTTTTTCAGATAAGCTCATCTAGTGATGAACGTACCAGACATTTCTTGAAAGTTCAGGATGGTTGTGATTATCATTGCTCTTATTGTACTATTCCTAAGGCAAGAGGTCGTAGTCGTAATGGGACAATTTCAGAAATTCTATTGCAGTGTGAGGATATTGCATCTAAAGGAGGTAAAGAGATTGTTCTGACAGGTGTAAATATTGGAGACTTTGGTCGTACGACAGGAGACAAGTTTTTAGATCTGTTGAAGGCTCTAGATGAAGTTGAGGGAATTGAGCGTTTTCGTATTGGTTCGGTTGAGCCAAACTTACTTAAACCTGAAATTATTGATTTCTGTGCTGGGAGTAAGCGAATTGCTCCTCATTTTCATATCCCTTTACAGAGTGGAAGTCCCGAAGTTTTGAAACTCATGCGACGACGTTATACTAGAGATTTATTCTCTGAACGTGTTGCTTATATTAAGAATTGCTTACCAAAAGCTTTCATTGGTATTGATGTTATTGTTGGTAGTAGGGGAGAGACTGATGCTTATTATGAAGACTGCTTTGCCTATATGGAAGCATTACCTTGCTCTCAGATTCATGTCTTTAGTTATTCTGAGCGACCAGGTACAGCTGCTTTAAATATCCCTTATGTTGTTAATCCAAGGGATAAGCATAAGCGAAGCCAACGTCTATTACGTTTGTCTGAGAGTAAATTAAAAGACTTCTATCAAGCTAATATTGGTCATGAACTAACTGTTATCTGGGAAGACAACAAACAGGGTGGTTTAATGACAGGTTTTACTGAAAACTATGTAAGAGTAGCCCGAGTTTATGATGCAAATAAGGTTGGACAAGTTGAGAAGTTCACGGCTGAAGCTCTTAGTGATGAGGGATTCTTCCTTATTTAGTTTAACTTGTACATAAGATTAATCAAATATAGCATGGCTTATTTCTTTTATAAGATTGTAACTCGTTTATTTGCAAGTATGCCGTGGTGTGTTATATCCTTTCTTTCACGTTTTTTGTCCTTTGTTGTTGTTGACTTGATTGCTTATCGCAAGAAGGTTGTTCAAGAAAATATTGATAACTGTTTCCCAAACTTATCTGAAATTGAGCGTCAAAAAATAGTAAAGGACTTTTATAATCATTTGGTTTATAGCTTCCTTTCAAGCCCTAAACTCCTTAGTTTGCCCAAATATCAGCTCAAAGAGAAGCATTTGAAGGTTCAGAACCTTGATGTTTTTAATGTGATTAAAGACCATGGTTCAAAACATGCCATTATTTTGATGGGACATTGTGGAAATTGGGAACTGTTTAGTGCTGGACAGATCTATTTCGATGATTTAGGTTTGAGGCAAGAACAGCTCTATCGCCCGCTTAAGAATAAAGCTTTTGACCAAGTTCAGAAAGAAATGCGTTCTCATTATGGAGCAATCTCTACTCCGAAATCTCTAATTGGAAGGAGAATGTTAGAACTTATTCGTAACGAAAATAGTCCTGCTACAATTTTTGCTTTTATTGCTGACCAAACACCTAGTCAGATTAAGCAAGGTCTTTGGACAAATTTCTTAGGTCGTCCAACGGCATTTCTTGATGGAGCGGAGCGACTTGCTCGTAAGTTTAATCTCCCTGTCTTTTATTTAGATATTACTCGAGAGCAAGATGCTGTATATTCTGCGGATATAAAGTTAATTTCTGCACGACCAAAAGACGAAGATCTTCACTTCATTACAAAAACTTATATCCAACTCCTAGAGCAAACAATCCTTCGTACTCCGTCTGATTGGCTCTGGTCTCATAAACGCTGGAAGCTTCCTTACAATGAAAATGATGCAGAACTTATCTAAACCTTTTGCTGTAATCGTCCTAAACTGGAATGGATTAGACTTACTTAAAGAGTTTGTTCCTCAATGGTTAGCCTATGCACACAGTGATTTGAGTGACTTAATTATAGTAGATAATGGTTCAACGGATAGCTCTGTGGCATATTTGCAAGAAAATTATCCAGAGATTCAATTGCTTACTTTTGAAGAAAATTTAGGTTATGCCGAAGGGTATAACCGAGCTGTCGCACAATTAGATTATAAGTACCTTGTTCTCTTAAATAGTGATGCGACCCCTAAGTCAAAGACTTGGCTAGATCAAGCATATTTCTTGTTTGAAAATAATGAAAAGCTAGGAGCTATTCAGCCCAAAATCAAGTCCTATCAATCACCTCAAAGCTTTGAGTATGCTGGAGCAGGGGGTGGAAAAATAGATTTATTGGGTTATCCCTTTTGCTTTGGTCGTGTTTTCTCTAAAATCTCGGAGGATAAAGGTCAATATGATCAAGTGGAAGAATTAAAGTGGGCTTCAGGAGCTTCTTTGATGATTCGACGTGATGTCTATTTATCTGTTGGGGGACTTGATGCTCGCTTTTTTGCTCATCAAGAAGAGATTGATATCTGTATGAGATTACTTAGTCGCTCATGGCAAATTCTTTTAGCTCCAGAATCTGAAGTTTTTCATGTAGGGGGTGGAAGTCTTGATATGAATAGTCCACGTAAACTCTACCTTAATTATCGTAATAACTTGCTGATGCTTTATAAGAATCTTGACTTATGGCATCTTGTAGCTGTGCTCTATGTTCGTTTATTCTTGGACTTCTTTATTCTTCTAGCATTCTTAATTTTAGGTAATTTTAAGAAAGCAAAAGCTGTATTCCAAGCTTATTATGATTTTATAAAAGCCTACCCTTCATTTAGAAGTGATAGGCTTTATAATCAAAAGGTCAAAACGATTGCTTCTTCTTTGAGCTTGTTTGATCCTACTTTTATCCTCGTGGAATACTTAAAGTTTGAACGAAACTAATCGTTCTCTTGCTGATTCATAACCTTCAATCAGCTCATTAAAAACATCTTTTACAGACTCTTTTTTATTAGTTAGGGCAACGCATTGTCCGACTTCAAGCATGCCTTCTTTGAGGTCTCCCTCAAAGATTCCAAGCTTTGAGCGTCCTTTACCTTGTAGTTCCCTTAGTTTCTCAATGTTTTCCCCTTGTTTCTCTAGGTCCTCTACTTGACTGAAGAATTCATTTTTAACAAGTCGTGTAGGACTGAGAGATTTGAGTGAAAGCATTGTTGCACCTTCGTTTAGTTCTCTGCAGTAGTTTTTGAATAGTTCACTTGCTGAACTTTCTTCTGTCAAAGCAAATCGTGTCCCAATCTGCACACCTTCAGCACCTAGAGCCATAGCTGCTAGGAAGCTGTCCCCTTGAGAAATTCCTCCTGCAGCAACGACAGGTATATCTACTGCTCGTACGACAGAAGGTATGAGGCACATGGTCGTCGTTTCCTCCCTTCCATTATGTCCTCCAGCTTCAAAGCCTTCTGCAATTACAGCATCTACTCCAGCTTCCTGACTCTTAAGGGCAAACTTTGCACTGCTCACAACATGTAAAACCTTGCAACCAGCGTCCTTAAGCTTCTGAGTATATAGCTTAGGACTACCTGCCGATGTAACGACAATAGGTACTTTCTCCTTAATTATCATCTCAATAATGAGATCAAGCTCGGGATAAAACATGGGGACATTGACTCCAAAGTTTTTATCAGTAGCTTGTTTGCACTTTTGAATATGTTCTCTTAGAGTCTCTGGGTGCATAGAACCTGCTCCTATAAGCCCTAGACCTCCATGCTCACTTACTGCAGAAGCAAGTCGCCAACCGCTACACCAGACCATGCCTCCTGCTATGATTGGATAGCGTATGCCAAGCAGATTACAAATTCTATTCTCATTCATTTACTTTTTCTTCTTCTTTGAGGTTAAATCATCTAGTTCAATTAGTTTATTCATTATGGCATAAATTGTCAAGCCACTGGTACTGTGTATCTGAAGTTTCTTCGTAATGTTGCGTCTGTGAGTAATAACTGTATGAGTTGACAGGCAGAGTTCTTCAGCAATAGCTTTATTTGTCAGTCCTTTGACCACACAGACTACAATTTCCTTCTCACGATTTGTCAAATCTTGGGATTCCTGTTGATCCTGTTTAGACTTGCTTCCTAGAAGTTTATCTACAAGATTGGTCACCTGTTCTAGACTATCTGAGATGTTAATCACTCCATCATATTTTTTTAAAAGCTCCGAACTGCTCATTCCATAGCTAAAGGCTACGTGCTTTGCCCCTCTATTCCCCTGAGACGAAAAGTGCTTTTTAGGTTGTAGCCCGCATAGAGTAGGGTTAAGGATGAAAAGATCTACTGTTAAGTTTAGGCTGGGGTCATCATACCAAGCGTTAGTAATGCTATGTTCAAGGTGAATAACCTGAACTTTATACTTGGCTAATTTTTTGACTTGAGCCTCTAACCCTAGTCGGACAATCGGATTAGGTTCTACAATAGCAACTTTGATTGGAGTTAATGTCATGTAAGTACCGTTTAAGTGTTGTGAAGAGTTTAGATAAGTCCGTCTTCTAAGGCTTTGATATATGGGATAAATATTTTATCCTCTATGTTGTTGTGTGTAGCTAAGTCTTCCTCTGTCGTGAAAATATCATGCAAAACATTTGTTAGTTCATAGCCACTAGCTACGGGATAATATTTAATCAAAATATTTTTCAGCTCTGTAATTTTGAGTTCAATCTGATCATGTTTCTTAGAGAAAGTACGGATATTATAACCTCGTTTCTTTACACCTTCAGCAAGAGACAAAGCATAGGGGAAGACCGTTTTCTCTTCGTAGCTCATGTGTTTACGTACTTCTTCTACATATTCGTCAAAGAAATTTTGAATGACATAAGCAACCTCTTTGGGACATGTTGAGATAGCAGATAGTAGTCTCTGTCTGAGTAAAGGAAGACGGAAATCCAAGAAATAAGCATGAGAGTTGGCTAGATACTCTAACAGGCTACTCATGTTTAATTTGGATAGTTCCTCCAAACTATAGGTTTTCATCCCATGATCTTTTGAGAAGTTCAAAAGAATAAGAAGTGTATCAGCATCAATATTGTGTTTCTTACAGACTTCTCCTAGACTATCTTCTCCAAATCCTAATGGTATTCCAAAACGGGTAATAATTAGGAGCAGAGGATAATCTACACAGATGAGATCACTCATTCTTGTTTGAAGGCTAAAGTCTGGAAAATCTCTGTAAAGTGAAGCGTCACTGAATTGGTTCATATATTTCTAATTAGTTGTATACTTAAGATTTTACTTTACAAATATACTAAAATCTGTTCTTTATTAGATATTCAAAATTATAAAAACTTTGGATTTTGCTGATTAGATAAAGGTGCGGATTATTTCTATAAATAAAAATATACTTATTAAATATTTGAAAATTAGTGTCTTAACGTTTTTGTGAAAGATGAGGTTAAACTTTTTGAAATCCAAGGGAAGAAATTTTTAATTCCTAGGGAAGGTTTCAAAGATTCTTCCCTTAGATTTTTTTAAGTTTAGGCTTAAAACTTTTAGTCTTCTTTCAGAAAGTTTTGATTCTTTAACTATCTTTGTTTTCAAGCAATCTGATGATAGCATCTGCTTTCTTAGATTAGATTGTAGAATAATCGAAAATAAAAGTTTATGCAGATAGATATAGGTACCGTAGTTGAGCAGAAAGCTAAGAGAAAGATAGCACGACCTATTAAGTGGCTTTTAGAGAAAATAATCCATCAACGGGAGATTAATAATTTCTTTAGGCTCAATCAAGAGAAAAAAGGACTTGACTTCCTGAAAGCAATCCTTGATTATTTTGATATTCATCTTGAAGTTAAAAATAAACATCTCTTACCAGAGGACTCTCGTTGCATATTTGTATCTAACCATCCGCTAGGAGGTATTGATGGCATTGCTCTATTAGTTTTACTTATTGAGCAGTATGGAACTGTTCGTTTCCTTGCGAATGATATGCTTTCTTCTGTAGAAGCTGTTAGAGAATACTTCCTTCCTGTAAATACTTATGGTCCTCAGAGTGCAGAACAAGTTGATGCCCTAGAAAATGCTTTGAAAAGTGATTTGGCTGTAGCCTCCTTTCCTGCTGGTTATTGCTCAAGGTACATCGATGGTCAGGTGCAGGACAGGACTTGGAAGAAAAGTTTTATTCCGATGGCAGTGAAGTCTCATCGCAATATCGTACCCATTCATTTTATTGGAGAGAACTCTAAACATTTTTATTGGATTGACCGCATAAGACGTTTCCTTGGTGTAAAATTTGATTTGGCTACAGCTCTGCTTCCTGATGAGATGTTTCGGACGAAGTCTAAGACCTTTCAAATTGTTATAGGAGAGCCTCTTCCTTGGCAATCCTATGAGGATAATGCTCTTCAGCATCAAGAACTAGCTCAGCAGGTTAAAGATTTAATTTATTCACTGCATTAGCTTTAGAGCTTTGATGTTTGATATTGCAATGAATTAGCAGTATCTTTGTTTATATAGAGCTTGGAGTACTTTGTATATTAATCTAAATTAGGGAAATGACAGCTATAATTGAAGCTATTAATCCAAAAATTATAAAGAACGAACTGAAGAAGGATTTTTTCCTTCGTAAGACTAATCGAGGAGATAATGAGATTTATCTTTTTCGTGCATCAGAGTCTCCTGTTTTAATGCAGGAAGTTGGAAGACTCCGAGAGGAAGCCTTTCGCTTTCATGGAGGAGGTACAGGTAAGATTGTTGATATTGATGAATTTGATTTAGGAGAAGATGGCTATACTCAGCTCATTGTTTGGGATCCTGATGACGAAGCAATTTTGGGTGGTTACCGATTTATTTATGGATCTGATGTAATTTTAGATGAAGCTAAGCGACCAAGATTGGCAACTGCTGAGATGTTTAATTTTAGTGATGACTTCATAGAGCATTATCTTCCTTATACAATCGAACTTGGACGTTCATTTGTTTCTCTTGCTTATCAGTCAACATTGAAAGGTTCGAAGTCTATGTTTGCTCTAGATAACCTCTGGGATGGTATTGGTGCTTTGTCAGTTCTTAATCCTTCCATGAAATATTTCTATGGAAAGGTTACGATGTACAAGGAATACAATAGGGAAGCTCGTAACTTGATTCTTCACTTCCTTGATAAGCATTTTCATGATTCTTTAGGATTAATTAGCCCTAAAGAAGCTCTTCCTATTGAAGTAGATCAAGCACTTGTTGATGACCTTTTTTCATCAGATAACTTCAAAGCAAATTATCGAGCCTTAAATAAAAAAGTTCGTTCCATGGGTATCAATATTCCTCCCCTAATAAATGCTTATATGTCCCTATCTCCTGAGATGTTAGTTTTTGGTACGGCTGTAAATAAGAGCTTCGGCTTCGTTGAGGAGACAGGTATCTTAATCACGATTGACAAGATTCTTGAAGAAAAGGTCAATAGGCATATTCATAGTTTTATCATCAGTAAAGAAGAACGTATTCGTCTATGGAATCTCATCTTGAGAAAGGTCGGATTGGGGAAGAGATAGCTTGTCGCTTTCTTGAGGATCGAGCTTGTACTATTCTTGAACGTAACTGGCGTTGCGGTCATAACGAAGTAGATATTATTGCTCAAGAAGGGAACGAATTGCTTATTGTCGAAGTTAAAGTTCGACGTGTATCTGCTTTTGGTCGTGCTGTTGAGGCGGTCAATTTGCAGAAACAAAGTCATCTGATTCAAGCTGCAAATGCTTACATCAAGCAAAAAGCTTGTCCTTTATCAGTTCGCTATGATCTAATTGGTATTGATATTCAAGCTGATAATACTTATAAAATAGAATATATTCCCCGAGCATTCTATCCAATGATGAAAGGGCGATATCCAAGGAAGCGAAAGTCTTATTTCATGCGTTGAGAAGAGTCAAATGTGTCGGTAGAGAGAAATTGTTAATGAAGAGTAAAAATATAAAAGTATTCTTAGGTCTGATTGTTTATCTTGTGCTTTGTGGACAAATCTTTGCTCAGGGCTATGAGATAAAAGAAGAGAAACGTATCAGCGATGAAGAGCGTGTAGTCCGCGGAGATAAGCTTAAAGGTTATGTGATCCTGCCAGATGTCTCTATACCTGTGCGATATAATGTCTTAGATACTTTGACGACAGGGACACATCATTACTTATCTTTGGAAAGTCAAGCCTTAGGTACGGCAGGTCTTGCTAACTTCCATACGCCTTGGCAGAGTAAAGTTTTCTTTGATCGAGCTGTGAAGCCTAAAGACTTTATTTATCTCTCATCGTATGAAGGCTTATTAACCGAACCTGAAAGTACGCTTTTCTATGATACTCGTACACCTTTTACTTTTATTCACTACAATAAAAATTTTCAAACGGATGCAGCCGAGGAAGCAAGCAAAGGAACACTTTGTTTTAACATTGGAAAGAAAATAAATATTGGGACGACCATGCATTATACAAGTTCAAAAGGCTTCTATAATGCTTCCAAGAGTAAGCGTTTTCGCTATAAAGTTTTTGGTTCTTATCAGGGAGATCATTATCAGATGTGGTCATATATTGCTAATGACTACTATAAAATGAGTGAGAACGGAGGTTTGACTAAAAAAGGTTTAGACTTCCTTCTAAACCCTGAGAAGTATTCTTTTGGAAGAGTTCGCCTAGGAGCAAAAGATGTTGGTACTCAGATTGTTTCGGAATCTCTTTTTAATCGAATACGTTCTGGTCACGGTTTCTTAAGTCATCGTTATAATTTCGGCTCTCATCAGCTTAAAGATGTAGAGATTACAGATAATTTTGGGAATAAAAAGCTTGTGAAGAAGAATGTTTTTGTTCCAATTGCTAATATTTCTCATCAGTTTTACTATAATAAAGGAAGTCGTCGTTTTATTGCTCGCTCTCGAAGTGATGAATGGGCAACATTATTTGGTCAAGCTGTCGTGAAAAGAAAAGCAAGTCCAAAGAATGGAGGGGCTGAATTTGTCTTACCTAATGATACAGCCCAACTGATTCGAATTAAGAATACTCTTGCACTTTCTCTTTCTGAAGGTTTCCGCCCTTGGGTAAAGTTTGGTCTGTCAGCCTATGTTCGAGCTGAGAATGTTCTCATTTCTAACCCAGATCTTAAAACAGATGACTATAAGAATATTGATAAGTTTTATTCGCTTTATGCTGGAGGTCGTATCACGCGTTATGGCGGAGAGCAACTGAACTTTGATGCTCGAGGAGAGGTCGCATTTCTTGGTCGGGATTTAGGAGCTTTTCTTTTTGACGGGACGATTAAGTCTAAGCTTAAGTTTTGGAATAAGATTTTTGAGGTTTCAGGCTCTGGACACTTGGAAAACTTCAGACCATCCTATTTTATGGAGCATCAGCATGGAACTTATGGTTGGTGGGATAGATCATTTAAGTTCTCTCGTCGCTTAGATCTATCTGCTCGCTTGGATCTAAAGTCTTGGGGACTTTACTCCGAGTTTCGAACAGCAAGTTTGCAGAACCATGTTTATTGGGATAAGAATGCAATTGCGATGCAGACTCCTGATTTAATTCAAGTGATGATGGTGCGACTTGGGTCGAAATATAAGATTGGACCTTTTGCCTGGGATTTTGAAGCGGCCTATCAAGAAACCAATAAGTCAGAGATAATTCCTCTGCCTCGTTTCATCGCTCGAGGAGATGTGTACTTTGATTTCTTAATGTTTAGGGTATTACAAATTCAATTGGGAGTAGAAGCTTATTGGCATAGTCGCTACTATACTCCTAAGTATATGCCAACAACCCAACAATTCATCCCACAAGATAGTTATAAGATTGGAGGATTACCTTTAATGAATGCTTATGGTAATTTTAGATTAAAGGGGATTCGATTCTATGTTAGGATGTATAATCTAAGTGATGTCTTATTTAAGAATAATCGTCTCTCAAGTTATTTATATCCTTATAATCCAATGCATTTACAAGCAGGGATTGCTGTTGATTTAGATCGTTAAAACTTGGAGTGTTTATGCTTAAATTTGAAATATTTGTATTTAGGAAATCATCCATGCAAAGCTAAACTGAAAATGAAAGAGCTAAGATTAATTAATTTATTTAGAACCAGTATTTTTACTCCTGCCTTAATTTGTACTTTTTTCTTGTTCGCAGTCCTACCACTTGAACTGAAAGCCCAGCAAGAACAAGTTAAGAATCAACCTTATGCAGACTTAAGACCATTTTACTGGGGCTTTAACTTGGGGCTAAATACCCAAGACTTGCAAATAAAAAATGCTGGTTTTATCTCGCCTAAAGGGGTACATTACTTTGCAGATGTACCAAGCTATCGCCCTGGTTTTGCTGTTGGTGTTTTTGCAGGTACGGTTTTTTATCCAGGTTATGAGCTGAAATGTGGGTTAAACTTAGCTTTTGCTGATATGCCTATTGCCTACAGTAATGGTTTTAAAACGATGAAAACCTTGACTTATAGGCATAGTTTTTTAAACTTGCCTTTAGAGTTCAAGTACTGTGCCTCTAGACTTAATAATTTCCGACCTTATATTTCGGGAGGTCCTTTTGTTAATTATCATATTGGTGGCAAACAAATTGATTTGATTCTTTATAAGAAACTAGATTATGGAGTGAAGCTTTCTGTTGGGTTTGACTTTTACTTCTCCTTCTTTAAGCTATCCCCTGAATTATCTTTTTCTTATGGATTTAATGATTTGATTCAACATGATCGTCCAAGTCTTGCTGACGATCCACGTATTTATTATACTAAAACAATTAATCGTGGGCGATCACGTATGATTGCTCTTACATTAAACTTCCAATAATTATGGGAAACGATTGCAAACATCATACTCGTGCTCACGAACATGCTCCTCACAGTCATCATAGTCATGGGCATCATCACCATCATCATTCGTCAGAAGATAATATAAAGGTTGCCTTTTTCCTAAATTTATTTTTCTCAGCTATTGAGCTAGTTGGGGGAATCTTTACAGGAAGTGTAGCTATTCTTTCTGATGCCTTGCATGACTTTGGAGATTCTCTATCCTTGGGACTTGCTTGGTATCTGCAAGGATTGTCTAAGAAGGAGCGTGATCAATCATTTAGTTATGGGTACAAGCGATTCTCTTTATTGTCTGCTTTGCTTATTTCGTCCGTTTTACTTGTTGGATCTGTTTTTGTGATTGAGGCATCTATTGAGCGTCTTTTTTATCCGACAACACCTAATGCTGAGGGCATGTTGGGAATGGCTGTTTTGGGTGTACTGATTAATGGTTTTGCTGTTTGGCGAATGAAGGGAAATAATTCTCTAAGTGATCGCTCGCTTCGTTTACATTTATTAGAAGATGTTTTGGGTTGGGTTGCTGTTCTTGTAGTGAGTATTG
>PDWI01005523.1_pt1 | contig 16273 bp, 14 predicted proteins | sample 1430891 | NCBI WGS metagenome assembly PDWI01 (sample SAMN01162508, study PRJNA174530) | Oral metagenome, whole genome shotgun sequencing project. | biome: Marine environment; feature: Marine mammal; material: Swab sample of the gingival sulcus; isolation source: swab sample of gingival sulcus...
CCAATACCGATAGAGGTAAAGGATTTGGCAATGGAAAAAACTAGGTGTAAATCGTTAAAACGGTACGGTGATTTATTGTATGTTGCCATTACTTTATTGTTTTTTATGAAGAGAAGTGATTTTATATTAACTTGTTCATCACGCTCTGTCGCTTGAATAAATTGTTCTATCCTATTCACTTTGTAACTCCTATCATTTGATAATAAACTTGTTATCTGCGTAGGTTACTCTGTATTCATCGAGTGCTAAGGTAAGATGTCGAAGGGCTATGCCCATGTCAATGATATTTAAGTCCTTGAGTATTCTATCGCCCCTATTTTTATTAACCATCTCTATTTTGTCATCATAAAATTTTATTCTTGCTGGTTGTGAGTTTTTTGCAGAAGGGGCATGTCGTACGGCTTCAACTACCTTCATGTTACAAGGCTCTCCAGTGTAGTAGTCCTCTATATTATCTCTTTTTCTCTTTACGGTAGCGTCCACATCGCTGTAACCAAACGCGATCCCAATGATAAAGTCTTGACCTCGATCAAAGACATTCGCCGCTCCTACCCAACAGGTATCAAGACCCAGTTCCTTTAATCGAAGAACCAATTCTTCCCCACAGTAGCCTGCATTTATGTAAGCGTCTTTCGTATTGTTTCGATAAATCGAAAGATAGTATGGTGATTTAATAATCATTTTTTTTGTAATAAAATTTAATTTCTTATCACGCACAAACTCATCATAGCTCGTTATCTCAAAGCGCAACGTGGATGGTTCTCCAGTATATAGAGTTAACTCGTCTATCGCTTGATTGATGGATTCTTTAACGTCACTTGTAAGCACTTGATTAGTGTACTTTCGAACGGATTTTCTTTTTGGTATTTGCTCATATAGATTACTCATCGTTTTCTCTCCTATGATAGAATGTTGCGTTGATATTACTTGGCAGATACTCTTGATCCACAATAGAATCCTTATAGTCATGTGGATAGAGATACTCTGATTTGTCTCCACTTAGCTTCTTTTTTGTCATATCCTGTAAGTGCGGTGGCACCACGGAACTTGGATTATTTTTAACATATGCTATGGCATCATCTATCGCGAGATAGGCACTATTACTTTTCTTAGATTTTGCCAGATATATGGTTGCTTCCGATAAGATGATTCGCGCTTCTGGCATACCAATCTTATTGACTGCTTCAAAGGCGCTATTTGCGATAACGAGTGCATTGAGGTTCGCAAGGCCTATGTCTTCGCTAGCAAGAATCACTAGACGTCGAGCAATAAACTTTATGTCTTCACCAGAAACAAGCATTTTTGCTAAATAATACAAACTAGCATCAACGTCTGAGCCTCTAACGGATTTAATAAAAGCAGAAATCGTATCGTAGTGGTTATCTCCCGTTTTATCATAGGACATGTGCCTAAGTTGCATCGAGTTCTTAATATCATCAAGTTCGATTCTACTTCTGTCTTGACTGAGAACAGCGATTTCAAGCACATTTAGCGCATACCGAGCGTCCCCATCCACTTTTGATGATAGGAAGTCCAGCGCATCCGGATCGATAGCAACCTGTTTTTCGAGTAAGAGCTCGTCCGTATGAATCGCTTTATTAATAATCTCTTTGATATTATCCTTCGTTAGTCTTTTGAGCTCAAAGACATTGGACCTAGAAATAAGGGCGGAGTTCACTTCATAAAATGGATTCTCCGTGGTCGCGCCTATCAGCGTTACAACCCCCTCTTCTACGTGTTTAAGTAAGGCGTCTTGTTGACTTTTATTAAATCGATGAATCTCATCGATAAACAGTATCGTTTTTAAAGAAAATTTGGAGAGATTGTCCTGCGCTCGGTGAATAACGTCACGTATATCACTTACCCCTGATGTCACGGCATTTATCGTTATAAAATCGCCTTTTGTTGTATTCGATATAATTCGAGCAAGAGAACTTTTACCGACGCCAGAAGGACCATATAGTATGATAGATGATAATCGATCACTCTCGATAAGTCTTCTGAGGAGTTTTCCTTCTCCTAGGATGTCTTCTTGACCAAAAAAGCTAGAGAACGAAGTCGGTTTCATTCGATCGGCAAGTGGTTTTATGCTATTTAAATTTTCCTTTTCAATCATGTTTAGTAAGTCCATTACACCCCTTTAATCACTCTTAGAATTGCTAGAGCTACTCCTATAATTCCTTCCCCACCTAAAAAGCCTGAAGCAATGATAACACCTGTATTTTTATTATCATTGTAAAACTTATCAACAAGAAGTTTTATCATTCCACCAACAAAAGCAGTGGTTGATATAAACATTGGAAGGTATAATCCAATCCCCAGTGTCATCGCAGGAATATTTGCTAAGAACAGTACCAATCCTATGCTAAAACCAGCGATAAAAGCGCTTAAATTCGGAATTCCTGCCACCATCGTTGATACCGCATATGCCTGTGGTGCTGGTAGCTGTGTGTCCGGGCCAAAACTACCATATGCTTTATGCATGATAATAAGCACAAACACACTGACAAGTGCCCCTACAATCCCACCAATGAGTTCAGCAACAATCTGCTTTTTGGGATCCGTTTTTAAAAGATAACCGGATTTAAAATCATTTAGTACGTCTCCTGCAAGTCCCGTAGCAATCGCCACAAGGGCAACAACAAAAAATGCTTCTGTTCCTTCGACATTTACAAATAGTCTTGTAATTAAAAGAATGATAATACCAAATATTTCCATCGGATTGATGCCGGTCTGTCCTGTAATCTGAGCCGACATGGCGGTAGCAAGAAACACACCAATAATTGCTATAATACTACTGATGACGCCCATATCGGTAAATACCGTAATTAAAAATGTAATAATTGCTAGTACTACTGGTACATAGGTATATTTTTTATCAAAATGCATTCTTTTCTTAGAAAATTCTTTTATTTTAGGTATGATATATTTGATTGGTATGGCAACACCAGTACCTACCATCATGCCGATACCAAGACTGTTTTTAAAGGCTGTTGCTGCTCCTACATCCGCAAAAAATGATAATTTAATGCCAAGTGGGATGATTAGGAAATACGATATTATCGCCCCTAGAAACCATACACTTGTAAACAGAGGACTGATTAAATATCCGATGGCAAGTGCCATTGGGGATACCCAATACCCAAAAAATATGTTTTTCGCTGACAGATACTTACTCATTACTACAGGTGGTATAATCCCTTCAAAATAATCTCTAATAAATGTAAAAAGGCCACTGACAAGAATCGCTGAAAAGAGAACTCGTCCTTCTTTTCCTCCTTTATCACTAGTAATAAGTGTTTCTGAAGCGGCAATTCCCATAGGAAACGGCAGCTGCATTTTTTCGATATAGTGATAGCGAATAATAGCTGTTGCAATGGTTCCTAGAATCGTTCCTGATACGGTTAGTATCATTAAAGACGTGATGGATATATTCGCATTGGCATTTACCATCCATATTCCAGGTATCGTAAAAGCAAGGCCTCCTGAGACCATTGCGCCGGCACTCATTGCCGTATGTGTTATATTTATTTCATTTAAGTTCGTGTTTCCTAGCATTTTAAGGATACTCATAGAAAGTATCGCAACAAAAATTGTTGGCCATGGTAGTGCGCCCATTCGAAGCGCCACATACATGGAACTCGTTGTGATAATTATCGACCCAAATATACCTATGATAATGGATCTTAGTGTTAACTGTTTCATTGTTTTTCTCCTAATAAAAAGATGTAGAGTCATACAATGACTCTATCTAAATTTTAAACCGATCGTAATAATATAATGTGTGATCTGACTTCTTCTCATATGCTTTAAAGAGAAAACCAAGTTTTATGATAAGCTCTTGGAACTCGATATCGTCTTCTTTTGCAACCATATATAACTCGCCACTATTATGTTTATCATGCCACTCAATAAATTTGTTCACTAATGTCACATCATCATTAGGATCACTCTCGTTTGGATGCAAGTGAACACTTTTGACAATAGATACTTCATCTGATTCTAAGTCTTCAAATACAAGCCAATTTAATACATAATCCCCATATTTATTAACGAAAACGATGTCATTTCTAGCGTATTTAAAGCCAATTCTTCGCTGAATTTGCTCATAATCTGACTTTTCAGCAAGGGCATATGTTACCTTTTTCTTATACTTTTTAATTCTTGACCAATTTAAATCCAGTTCTTGTATATAGAGCTCGACAAAGGTTTTAAACATATCTGTTTTTTCAGTGGTAAACTGTCGGTCCAGCTTTTCTTCGATGTCGTCGTACACTTTTTTTACTTTTTCATAAGCTTCTTTTCCTTTAGCAGTAAGGTATACTTTGACTTTTCGTTTGTCTCTTTGGTCTGTCTTACGCATGATAATCTTGTTAGTTTCCAGTTTTTTAAGCGCTTTGGCTACGGTTGTCTTATCAATCAAAAGACTTTGCGAAATATCGTATTGGTTCGCCCCTTCATTTTCATATAAGTACAGTATGTATACGTACTGTCCCCTACTGATTTCACTATCTTCGATTCGATGTTCAAAAATAGTATCCACCATTCGAGCTAATTGCTGTATTGACAATGATATTGATTTCATATTCACTCCTTATATTTCTACATCCTTATAGTTATCAAATGAAGTTGGTAATACCTTTTGTACTTCATTGGTTAGTTCAACGACCTGTTCGACCGATCGACCTATGTATAAATCCGGATTTAATATCTGGTTTATTTCTTCTTTATTTAGCATTATTCGATCATCATTTATTAAATAAGATATTAGCTTATTCTCTTCACCTTCTGCCATATCATTTTGTGCTTTGATAGAGTGGGTTCTAATAATCTCATGCACGACCTGTCGATTTGCGCCTTTTTTAACGGATTCCATTATGATGTTTTCGGTTATCATAAATGGCAAATATTTGTTTAGATTTTGTGCTATTATCTTCTGATTTACTTTTAGTGAGCTTGTAATCGTGATCAGTAAATTTAGAATGCTATCAGCACATAAGAAACTTTCCGATAATGTCAGACGTCTATTCGCACTATCATCGAGCGTCCTCTCAAACCACTGCGTCATAGACACTAACGAGGTGTTAAGCGATAACGATATCAGAAACTTCGATAAAGACGATACTCGTTCACTCTTCATAGGGTTTTTCTTATACGCCATCGCTGAAGACCCTATCTGATCTTTGGCAAAAGACTCTTCTATTTCCTTTAGGTTTTGTAACAGTCGTATGTCATTGGTCATTTTGTGAGCGCTCTCAGCAATTAGCTTGAGCGCAGAAACGACAAGCGTATCTTGCTTTCTAGTATACGTCTGACCACATACGCTAACGGCTTCAAAGCCAAAACGGTCACAAAAATTCTTATCCAGTAGACGCACTTTTTCTTTATCCTCATTAAACAATTTGAGGTACGATGCTTGTGTTCCGGTTGTCCCTTTGACTCCCCTCATTTTAAGATGCGCTCTTACATGTTGTAGCTCTTTATAATCCAAAAAGAAATCATATAGCCAAAGACTGGAACGCTTACCTACGGTTGTAATTTGAGCAGGCTGATAATGCGTAAAACCTAGTGTTGGTATAGCGGAATATGTTAATGAAAACTTAGATAAGTTACTCATCACTTTTTCCATCTTTTGGAGAATTAAATCGAGTGCAGATGCTATCACTAAGACGTCCGCATTTCCGCCAACAAAGGCACTTGTTGCGCCCAAATGAATGATTGGTGCAGCCTGAGGTGCAGACTCTGCAAAGGTATGTATATGTGCCATGACATCATGTCGAAACTTTTTTTCATAAGCGGTTGCTTTGTCAAAATCAATGTTTTCTAAATTTGCTTGCATCTGCTCAATTTGTTCGTCTTTGATATCAAGACCAAGCTTTTGTTGTTCCTCTGCAAGGGCAAGCCACAGCGAGCGCCACAGATAAAATTTATTGTTGTCAGAAAAAATGTATAACATTTCCTCTGATGCATATCTTTTTTTAAATGGTGATGAATAAATAGATGTTTCCACGATTCCTCCTATGTGTATTTTAAACTAAGTTTGAAGAACATTCAAGTATTATTCTAATATTTGTTCTTTTTTAAGCAAAAAATATATCTCTAAGGTAATAGAGATATCCGTTATTGTTTGGCACTTATTCGTTTTTCATATTCTTGTTTAGAGAAAATGCAACCACAGTATTCCTGTCGATATAAATCTAATTTCTTTGAAATTTCAATACTTCTAGCATATCCTCCTTTTTTCTTAAAATCGCTAGATAAATAAGTAAGATTGTAGATACTAGATACTTCTTCTCCCACTCTATTTAAGAGTTGTGCGTCTTTATGAGGAGAAATCGATAAGGATGTTGTAAACAGCTTAAACCCATTCTCTTTCGCGTATTTTGCTGAATTTAATAAGCGAAGTCTAAAGCACGCTTCGCAGCGCTCACTTCGTTCTCCTAATACCTCTAGCCCCTTGACTGCTTTAAAGTAAGAATCGGGATCATACGCACTCACAACAAAATCAATAGGATATGTTGTAGTAGTAGCTTGTATTACTTTCTTTGCTTCTACCACCCTATCATCATATTCGCTTTGCGGATAGATATTCGGATTGTTGTAAAACACGGTGATGGGAAAGTAATTTCCTAAATATTCAAGCACATAGGTAGAACATGGCCCACAACAAACATGCAGTAAGAGTTTCTCTCCCTTGTGCTCTTCGATTAATTTGTCACATAGCTTTTGATAATTAATTTTCATCACATCCTCCGCATCCTACACAACATTATAACAAGATATGAGTAAGATAACAATTAATTTGTAAATGAAAAACTGACCCCTTAAAGAGGTCAGCTTACATTAATTATTAATAATCACCTTGAGCGATCATAGCATCAGCAACTTTTTTAAATCCTGCAATGTTTGCGCCTAGTACTAAGTTATTAGTAAAGCCAAATTCGTTTGCAGCATCTAATGCTGATTTATGAATGTTAATCATAATTTGTTGTAATTTTTGATCAACTTCTTCACTTGTCCAAGAGTATCTCATTGAGTTTTGACTCATTTCAAGAGCAGAAACACTAACTCCACCTGCGTTTGCAGCTTTTGCAGGGCCAATGATTATATTTTGATCCATGAAGAATTTTAATGCTTCATTTGTTGTTGGCATGTTAGCACCTTCGCATAGTACTTGTACACCATTGTCAACTAATACTTTCGCATCTTCTAAATCAATATCATTTTGAGTTGCACATGGTAGAGCAAAATCAGCTTTTATAGACCAAATTCCATGTCCTTCAGTATATTTAGCACTTGGAACTCTGTTTACATATTCGCTAATTCGTTGTCTCTTAATTTCCTTAATGTCTTTCATTGTTTCAAAATCAATACCGTTTTCATCATAAATGTATCCAGATGAATCGCTCATAGCTAACACTTTGATTCCTAAGGTTGTTGCTTTTTGTAAAGCGTATAATGCAACATTACCTGATCCAGAAATAAGTGCAGTTTTTCCTTTAGGATCGATCTTATGATTCTTAAGCATTTCATTTAGGAAGTATACTACGCCATATCCAGTAGCTTCTTTTCTTATTAATGATCCACCATATTGTAATCCTTTACCGGTAAGAACACCATTCTCGAAAGCACCTCTTAGTCTTCTATATTGTCCATATAAGAAACCAATTTCTCTTGCGCCAACACCGATGTCTCCAGCTGGAACGTCAACATCTGGTCCAATATGTCTGTAAAGCTCTGTCATAAAGCTTTTACAAAATCTAAGTATTTCAGCGTCACTCTTACCTCTTGGGTTGAAATCACTTCCACCCTTACCACCACCTATTGGTAGTCCAGATAATGAGTTCTTGAAGATTTGTTCAAATCCTAAGAATTTAATAATACTTAGTGTAACATTATCCCTAAATCTTAATCCCCCTTTGTAAGGTCCAATCGCTCCGTTAAACTGAACTCTAAAACCACGGTTCACTTGAATATTACCATTGTCATCTTTCCAAGGAACTCTGAATAAAATTTGTCTTTCAGGTTCAGTAATTCTTTCAAGAATAGAATTTGCTTCATACTCAGGATGCTTCTCTAAAACAGGTTCTAAAGAAACAAACACTTCTTCTACTGCTTGAATAAATTCATTCTGGCCAACATTTCTTGACTTTAACGTCTCTAATACTCTTTCTGTATATTTCATATCACACCTCCTATCAAAACAATTATATAACAAAATTGAAAAAAAATGTAGCTTTTTATTAAAAATTTTGATAGAATATTTTAAGGAGTTTAGATGTCATATAAAATGTATATTGTTGCAGCGTTAATTGGTTATATGTTAGGCTCAATACCATGGGCATATATACTCACAAAGCGTTTTAAAAACATTGATATTACAAAAGAAGGAAGTGGTAACCTAGGAACTACTAATGTTTACCGAACAAGTGGCATTAAGATCGCCATTATGGTCTATATTCTAGATATGTTAAAAGGATTTTTACCAATCCTTATCGCAACATATTATGGCTATGAAGACGTTGGTGTGATATCATCAGTATTTGCTGTCATCGGCCATTGTTACAGTCCTTTTATGAAGTTTAAAGGAGGCAAAGGTGTTGCTGTCACTTCCGGAATGATACTTGCCATCAGTCCTTTGATGTTCTTTGGTCTTTTGGTACTACAGTTTTTGATATTATTTATTACCAAAATTATGTCCATTGCTTCCCTATCATCAGCTGTTTTATTTCCTATTATAACAGCACTGATGTATTCTATAGGTATCAAGTTTTACGTAGCATTATTTATTGGACTGTTTGTTATATACAAACATAAAGACAATATAAAACGCCTTATAAAAGGCGATGAAAAAAAGCTTATATAGCTTCATACGGAAGTGTTAGGGAGCTGGTGCTCCTTCTGGTCTTCAAAACCAGCGTAAGGTGTTAAGAGCATCTTAGGTGGGTTCGATTCCCATACATTTCCGCCATTTAATTATCACGTTGTTCTATAAGAGTTGAATTAAACTCTATGAGCAACGTTTTATTATTCTTTTCTATTAAGTGCCACTCCTCTTTCTTGTCAAAATTCTTATCATAGGTAATAACAACGTTGTAGCCATCTTCTACTTTCGTAATGATTTTTCTTTCTGGCAACCGGTTATTCCTTTCATTGGAATAATTATTCATGATTTTTACAAAATCAACATACGTTATTTGAGAGCGATCTTTTAAAGGAAGCATTGCATAGGCAAGTTCATAATTTCGATCAATAATGTAGCCCAAAAACTTTTCCAAATGATGATACACATCTCGGTCAAAGAGCATGATGTTTTCATCACTCCACTTAAATTTTTCCGTAAAATCAACTCCCTTAATGGTTTTGTTGATCATTTTATTATCAAGTAAAAACTGCACTTGAACATTTTTATTTGTTTGAGTTACTGTATTTACAAAACTTTGGATATATAAAGGAAGCGTTTCCTCTGTATATTTTGAAGAATCAAACGTATTATTTAATAGCTCAATATATAACACATTGTTATAGACTCTATACGACTTAATTTTAATATCATATATTTTTGTTTTATTTGATCCAAAGCTTTCCTGATCTTTTTTATATAATGATATCAACTCATAGTAGATATCGTTTTTTGGAACAATCTCTTTTTTTTCAGATGCAATACCATTCTTGTATACATAATAGACATCATAAATTGCCTTATTTTCTATCGTCGTAACATTTAAATCCACGCTCTTAAAATCACCAGGATTTTTAATGGAGTAATAGATTACGAGGTTTATGATAAGAAGTGTTATCATAAAGATAAGAAGTATATTGTATAGGTTAATCTTTTTCATCTTACACCTCAAACCTCTTAGGGAACGTTATTTTAATATCCGTTCCTTCGCCTTCAATACTACTAATTTCAATATCCCCATTATGTAGTTTTATGATATCTCTTGAAATCGTTGATCCTAAACCCGTTCCCCCAACGTCATCACGCGCTCTAGAAAAAGACGCTCGATAAAATCGATCAAAAATATACTTCATATCTTTTTTCGGTATCCCTATTCCATTGTCGATTACGTGAATTTCTACATTGTTTCTATCTTGCGTTTCCGTTATTTTTACAAAACCATTCTCGTTATTATATTTAATGGCATTTCCAATAATATTAACAAATACTTGCACCATTTTAGAATAATCATACTCAGCATAGATTTCTTCTATCGTAATATAATCAACCGATATATTTTTCTTATTAGCTAACGCTTTGAGTGAATTCATTGCATATTTTATTGGTTTTGATATGGATTGATATGATAGGTTAAGGGACACATTCTTTTTATCTAGTGTCGCTAGATATAATAATTCATCAATTAAGTCTTTCAAGCGTTCGGTCTCGGTACAGATATCTCCTAACAGTTCATTTAACACCGCTTTATCAACGGTTGAACTCGCATTTACAAGACTCTCTGTTATTATTTTAATCGATGTTATCGGTGTCTTTAATTCATGCGATAAATTCGATATGAAGATGGATTGTTGTTCATCAATCTCATTCAGTCGATTGGACATGACATTAAAGGAGTTAACAATCTGATCTAAATCATGAGAACCAACATCCTCAATCCTATAGTCATATTTCCCCCTTGTAACCTGTCTAACGCCTTCCGTTATTTTTTCTATTGGTAAAAGCGAATTAATGAAATATATGAAAATAAGCGCTCCAAATATAATAATAATAGGAAGCGTAACTTTTAGTACCCTATTTTCAATAAAATTTACTTCATCCATGACTTCCGTGATATCTTTAATAACAAAAATACTACCGATATACTCATCATCTCTAGCAATCGGTGTAACAACATATAGTAAATGTGCACCATCTTTATTTTTTGCTCGTTTGCTCACGGTCTCAAATGAGCTTTTTGCTTTACTGACGACGTTTAAGTCAATTTTGTCACCAAAAGAAATCTTACGGTCATCAAAGACCACAAGATTGTTCTGATCTAACACCAATACCCTTAAATTCTTATCACCGAAGGAATAGTCTCTTATTGAAAAGTCATCATAAAAACGTTGATCCATTCGTTTTAAATAGTAAAATTTATTTTTTAATTCTAGCGATAATATCTGAGAATCCACTTCTATTTCACTAGAAAAAAGATCAATCATATTGGATAAGTACTCATAGCGTGTTAGATTAATAATACTTAATAATAAAACAGCCATTACGACAAAATAGGTGGAAACGTATTTCCACCCAATTCTATAACTCAATCTTTTACTGGTTAAAATAGTATCCTGTCCCCCACTTTGTTTTGATATAAACTGGATTAGAAGAATCTAATTCGATCTTTTCTCTTAGACGTCTAATATGAACATCCACTGTTCTAACATCGCCATAATATTCATATCCCCAGATTTCTTCTAATAAAAACTCTCTTGAAAACACTTTGTTTTCATTCATCACAAGTAACAGCAATAAGTCAAATTCTTTTGCTGTTAAAGAAACCTCTCTATCCTCAAAAATTACTTTTCTACCGAATGTATTGATCTTAAACGAATCAAACTCAATAATAGAAGAGCCATTGGTATTTTTAGGTTTTACTCTTCTTAAAACAGCTTTAATCCTAGCTTTAAGTTCTAAAACATTAAATGGTTTAGCTATGTAATCATCAGCCCCTGCATCTAGGCCAAGTATTTTAGATTCATCATCACCCTTTGCTGTTAAAATGATAATAGGAACCGTGCTATCTTTTCTTACTTCTTTACACACATCAATTCCACTTACTTCTGGAATCATTAAATCTAAAATTATTAAATCATATTTATTATCACGAATCATTTCGAGCGCTATTTTTCCATTGCTAGCAGTCTCGACTTCATAATTTTCTTGCGTTAAAGAAAATTTAAGTCCCTTTCTTAAAATAGGTTCATCATCTACAATTAATATTCTATCCATTGGCTACTCCTTCTTTTAAAACTCTCACACCATCTTTTCTAACAGTAACACCCATTGAATCAAAATGTTCTAACACAGGTATTATATATTTTCTTGTCATACCAAATTTATTTTTTACATCAGCAATTGTTAAGCTTTGATTTATTTTTAGCATCTCAATTATACCATTTTTTAACAAAAAATAAAGTTTTTTATCGAAAACAATCTCATTATTTATTACAATTAATTCATTATTTTCGATAAGATACTTCATTAGTTGCTGTTCTTTCTTCGAATACGCTCTATCTGTAGGTGGCATATACCCATAGTCTTTAAAATCCTCTCTAAGCTTATCCAGTAGCTGTTGATCTTCCATGCTAAACGATACCCCACGTCCTTCCATATAGAGTTTACTTCCTTCCAGTGTTATCGTTTTTTCGCTTAGTACATCACGAAGCAACACATCAAAGATTTTTTTAGATATATCACTATAATATTTACTTCGAATCAGCTCTTTATCAATATACATGCTATAGTTATTTTCCTTAAAGAATTGTTCCAGCCGATCCTTAAAATCGTTTTTCCATTTGTTTAGCGACTTCTCCGTAAAATACAAGCCTGATCTTTCGATAAGTGCGTCTCTATCCTTATCGGTAAGTATCTTGTTAAGTTCAATTTCTAATCGTTCAAGCGTAATACCATTTGGATTTTTTAGCATACTATATTCTACTCTATCAGAAAAGGAGTGGATCTCTTTTAACCTGTTTACGGCAATAAGCTTATTTTTTCTGCCTCGCTTCGAAAAGGGATCAATCACAAGAATTCCTGCAATTGTTAGTACTGGTGACATACACCGAAGAATTCCTTTTTGTCCATAGTAAAAAATATAGTCTTCTGAAAAAAACATTTCATAATAGTCATCACTGATATGAATGAGTTTACCGATTAATTCCTTTGAACCAAAGTAAAATTTATAATCCATATCCTTAATGAACTCTTTATATTTTGTTAATATATTGAGCTTGATAATAACACTATTTGACGTATCGTATGAATTTGTGGGGGCTATGACATCGCCTCGTTTCGCTTTTTGAGTATTAATGTTTAACGCCACCCTACTATTTCTTTTAGCGACATCTAGACTTGTATCGTGGGACTCTATGCTTTTTATTTTAATATCCGTTTTAAAAGGATATATCATATAATCCTCATCTATGCTTAAATCGTTTGCTTCTAGCGTGCCCGTAACAATGGAGCCAACTCCCTTGTTTATAAACGCCCGGTCAATGATTAGTCTTGGATACTGATGGTGAACGATTTCTTCATCGTTATCATATTCGCTAAAAATGAGTGTCTTTAGCTGCTCAATCCCTTCGCCAGTGTGCGATGATACCTTTAGCACATCAAAGTCTTTAAAGATTTTATCCGATTTATAATCGTTAATCTCTTCTTCTACTACCATGGCAAACTCTTCATCAACCATATCACATTTGGTGATGGCAAAAATACCTCTATTAATACCAAGTAATTCAATGATATCTAGATGTTCTATGGTTTGAGGCATAATCCCTTCATCGGCAGCTACCACCACGATGACAAAATTGATGCCAGAAATACCAGAAAGCATGTTTTTAATAAATTTTTCATGTCCTGGTACGTCTATAATGCTAATAACATCATTTTTGTACGTAAGATAAGCATACCCATTGACAATACTGATGCCTCTTTTTTGTTCCTCTTTTAGTCTGTCGGTAGCTATACCTGACAAAGCTTTAATTAACGTTGTTTTACCGTGGTCAATATGACCAGCAGTTCCTATGATAAAATTACTCAACTAATACTCCTTATAGCGTCCACTATAATATCCAATTCAAATTCCCTAACGCATCGTAAATCAAGACATAATTTGTCATCGTTTATCATACAAATGATGGGTGTCTTATACGACCTGAGTTTCTTATAAAACCGATTGACGTTCTCAACATCTATTTCCAATCGATAGCTATCTAACGTCACTTTAGGTAGTGAACCACCCCCAACGATGGAGTTATAAGAAACGATAGTTGCTTCGACCCCAAGGTCCTCTAACCTCTCTTTTAATCGCTCACTCGCTTCTCTAATTTCTTCTTTCGGTCGCTTTAACATCCTTAGTGTCGGTATGCTATCATACTCCCTTTTTATATACTTTTTAAGGGTTGCTTCCAGTGCACTTAATGTCAATTTACAAACTCGAAACGCTCTTGTGTATTGATTCTTTTTCATTCGTTCTATGTATTTCTTTTTCCCAAGAATGATGCCTGCTTGAGGTCCACCAAGTAACTTATCACCACTAATGGATATAATATCCACACCAGAATCAAATTTTTCTTTTAATGTTTGCTTAACATCATTAAAGTCTAGTGGCGCTAAAGCACCAGAACCTAAGTCTTCATAGAAAGGGATCTCTTTTTGACGGGCTAAGGTAGCAATCTCACTACTACTAGCTTCAGCCGTAAAACCACTAATGTAGTAATTTGACTGATGCACTTTCATAAGTAGTGCTGTATCCGAATGGATAGCGTTTTCATAATCTGTAATAGATGTTCTATTGGTGGTCCCTATTTCGTGTAGTTTACAGCCTGATAACTTCATGATATCTGGAATGCGAAAAGACCCCCCAATTTCAACGAGTTCTCCTCTGCTGACAACCACTTCTTTATCTTCTGCCATAGTATTTAATACTAGCAGTGTTGCTGCCGCATTGTTATTTACAATATGAACGTCTTCTGCGCCCGTTAGTTTTATAAAATAGTCCGTTAAATGATGATATCTTGACCCTCTTTTTCCAGTATCAAGATCGAACTCCAAATTGGAATAATTGGTTGCCACTCTCCTTACTTCATCGATAATGTCATCACTTAGAATACTTCTGCCCAAGTTGGTATGAAGCACTACTCCTGTTGCATTTACAACTGTTTTGATATTAGAATGTCGTTCAACTTTTTGACTTACGATCGTTACAATCGTATCAATAGTGGGATCAAAGTTCTCATCACCTTCTGTATAATTACTTCTTAAATGACCCAGTGTTTCTCTTATCAAATCGGTAATATAATTACCGTCGTAGCGTTCAAGTAAGTTCGTGATCTTTTCATTTTTAAGGACTTCATCCACTTTTGGTATGTCTCTACGAGTATACATTATTCCTCCAAAAAATAGTCTGGATTATTGGTAATGATTCGTACCTTTTCACTAGCGTTTTTAACCCAGTTATAAGCAAATTTATCGTTTACTGTCCAAGTATACACATCATGTTCCTCGATGATGTCTTTTATATTTGTTTCATTAACATATGCATAGTGAAGGGATATAAATTCCGCGCCACATGCTTTTAAAGTGCGTTTGGCATCGTAGGGAAATCCTTCACAAATAAGCCCTAAACTAAGGTCTGGGTTTAGTTCACTTATTTTCTTAATAGAAGGATGATAAAAACTCTTAATTCGTACGTTTTGATACCCACGAACGACCTTTACTAGTTCTTCTTCAAACGTTCTCATCGCCGCACCGGTCTTTTTTAATTCGATGACTAGTTCTTTTTTATCCCCAACTTCTTCTAGGACTTCGGATAGTAGCGGTATTTTTTCGCCTTGGAACTGAACATCAAATTTTACACCGAAATCATATTCCAATAACTCATCATAGGTTTTTAATGCAAGGATACCACTGCCTGTTGATAAATGATCTAAAAGGAAGTCATGAAATACCACTATCTTTCCATCAAGGGTCTGTTGAACATCGATTTCAATGCCATCAATTCTATCATCTTCCATCGCTAACTTAATAGCACTCATTGTATTTTGAGGGGCTAAGCCTGAGAGCCCTCTATGTGCATATAATTTCATTTTTTCCTCACATGTATTCTTTTTTCTTTTCGTTTCACAATTCTACCAATAACACTATAGGTTTCGCCAGCGTTATCAAGCGCCTCCTTAACGGACGCCACATCCTCCTCTTTTACAGTAAATAAGAGGCCACCTGCTGTTTGTGGATCAAATAGGATGTTTAGTTCTTCCTGCTCTAAATTGTCATTAAAGACTTTACAACTATAATACTCCCTATTGTTTTTAAGGCCGCCAAATGTAACGTGATTTTTTGATAGCGTTAACGCTTCGTCAAAATACGTTATGTTATCAAAGTCAATTTCTGCCGTATGCTTTCCTTCCGATAACATCTCCGATAAATGACCGACTAACCCAAAACCTGTAATGTCCGTACATCCTCCAATATCAAAATGATAAATTGCTTCAGAAGCGTACTTATTAAGTCTTGTCATGGAATCATCCACTTCTTTAATGGCTTTTT
>PDWI01005524.1_pt1 | contig 16273 bp, 15 predicted proteins | sample 1430891 | NCBI WGS metagenome assembly PDWI01 (sample SAMN01162508, study PRJNA174530) | Oral metagenome, whole genome shotgun sequencing project. | biome: Marine environment; feature: Marine mammal; material: Swab sample of the gingival sulcus; isolation source: swab sample of gingival sulcus...
TGCCGAGTTGACTTTTGAAAAACAACTGCCCTATTTTAAAGCCTATCAGGCAAAAGTAAAAGACGTGTCGGCGATGCCATATCTCTACGCGACGAATTTGTTAATGGCTTACAACAAGCGCGTCAAAGGCGTCGACGGCGTTGAGTTTTCCGTTATGGATTGGCAGTCTTGGCTGTGGGATGTCGAATAATAGTAATGCTTTGACCGATTGGACGAACTATGTCAACACTTTTAGAAGTAAAAAACTTAAAAATTAAATTTAAATCGAGAAAGCAATCGGTTCAGGTTGTGCACGGCGTTAGCTTTGCGTTAAAAAAAGGCGAAATCTTGGGAATCGCCGGCGAATCGGGCTGTGGTAAAAGCATCACTTCGCTGTCACTACTCGGTCTCTTGCCGGAAAACGGCTACATTTCCGATGGTCAGATCATATTTAATGGCACTGACCTCACAAAAGTGTCAGAAAATGATTTGTACGCCATTAGAGGCAATAAAATATCGATGATTTTCCAAGATTCGCTGACCTCGCTCAATCCGACGATGACAATTGGCAGGCAAATTATTGAGCCGATGATTATCCACCGCAACGCCAGCCGTACACAAGCTAAAGACGAGGCGCTGGAACTGATTAAAAAAGTCGGCATTACCGACCCCGCAAAGCGCTTTAATGAATATCCTCATCAACTTTCTGGCGGCATGCGCCAGAGGGCAATGATCGCCATGGGACTCGCTTGTAAACCGCAGATATTGATCGCCGACGAGCCGACGACGGCGCTCGACGTGTCGATACAGGCGCAAATTTTGAGTCTTATCAAGCAACTCAATTCCGATATGAACACATCGGTTATGCTGATTACACACGACATTGGCGTCATCGCCGAAATGTCAGACCGGGTGATGATTATGTATGCCGGTTGCGTCGTGGAATACGCCGCGGTCGATGCGCTATTCGAAAATCCCAAGCACCCTTACAGCAAGGGCTTGTTGGCATCTGTTCCCCATTTGGATAAAGACTATGAAACGCTGGAAACAATTGAAGGCGTCGTACCAAATCCGACAAACATGCCAAAAGGCTGTCATTTTGCACCGCGCTGTAAGCAGTGCATGGAAAAGTGTCTAAATAACAAACCACCATTATACGAAGTAGATGGCAGTAAAGTGGCGTGTTTCCTGTTTGAGGAGCAAAAAAATGACTAAAGACTTGTTGTTTGATGTACAGCACCTAAAGACCTATTTTAGTGAAAAGCGCAGTCTTTTTAATTGGAAACCGGGAACAGTCAAAGCCGTCGACGACGTATCTTTTAAAATTTATTTAGGTGAAACACTGGGCATTGTCGGCGAGTCCGGCTGTGGCAAATCGACTTTGGCGCGAACGCTATTGCGCCTGATTGAGGCGACGTCCGGTCAAGTACTGTACAAGGGAAGCGATATCTTTGCCTTAAACGCCAAGCAAATGTGGCAATTGCGGAGATCGTTGCAAATCATCTTTCAAGATCCGTACAGCTCACTAAACCCGAAGATGACCGTCGAACAACTGGTCAGGGAGCCGCTCGACGTCTATCGCATCGGCAATGCCGCTGAAAAACTCGACAAAGTTAGGGCGCTACTGAATGAGGTCGGACTGGAAGACGTTCATTTAAAGCGTTTTCCGCACGAGTTCTCCGGCGGACAGCGCCAGCGCATTATGATTGCCAGAGCATTCGTCCTTTCGCCCGAATTTGTCGTCTGCGATGAACCGGTTTCAGCACTGGACGTATCCGTGCGCGCGCAAGTACTCAACTTAATGGACAGTTTAAAGAGAGAACGTCAATTGACGTATTTATTTATTTCACACGACCTGTCAGTAGTCAAGCACACCTGTGATCGCATCGCAGTCATGTACCTCGGGCAAATAGTTGAAATGGCTCGAAAAGCAGATTTGTTCAACCACACGCAACATCCATATACCGTCAGCTTACTGGAGGCGATTCCCGTCGCCAATCCCAAGTTAAAGCGGACCAGGGACAACTTAATTGGCGACGTTCCCTCTGCTTACAATCCGCCGGCCGGTTGTCGGTTTCACACGCGTTGTCGACATAGCAAAGCGCGCTGTCAAAACGAAATGCCGCAATTGCGAGAAGTCGCCCCCGGTCACAGTGTACGCTGCCACTTCTCCGAAAAGATTTACGACCAAAATGACTGAGCAAAATGCAAAGCGTTTTGCTCAGTCCCTTTATGCAATCACCACACTCAATTACGATCAGCTGTCAATTCCCTAAAGGCAATTAAAGCTTGGATTACAGCCATTACTTCGTAGATAATCAATACTTCCAAACGACCATTTGTAAGCCACGCCGCTCGTTCTCGTATAAACATATAGACGGGCGTCGCAATAATAATCAAAATCGGCGCAAACAGCATTATTCTATACCATAATAGATCAGCAGATTCTTTTACAGCCCTTTGTGCCAAAAAGCCAACGACTATTGTAACCCCTGCCGGTATCAAACCGTGCAGTATCGCGCCCGGATGCAAATAGCCAGCCGACACAAAAGCAACTTTTACGAGCACATATAGAGCGCCCAGCACCATGTATACGACATATGAACTTTTACTCTTTTGCGTTTGTTCACTATTCATAATTTCCTCCTTTCGATTATTCAACCCAGATTATTCACACTACTACACAAAAATCGCCTCAACCTTTGGAATATTCTGGGTTAAGTACATTTTTGACATTCTGTCTCTCCCCTCACGGCTGATTGGTCACATTTTTTAAAAGCCATGTTAAACATGTGCTCTACTAATTCAAAATACTGTCTAAACGCCACGCCGTCTATCGCGTAAAACATCTTTTTGCCTACTTGTTCACCATTTAATAGTCCCATTTTCTTTAAAAGCGACATGTGCTGAGAAACGGCGGGTTGGCTAATGCCCAGCATTTCGGCAATTTGCGATACGCAAAAAGTGTTGTCTTCGTGAGAGGCGAGAATTTTAATAATTCTAAGTCTACTGACATCGCCCAACGCCTTAAATAATTCTGCAGTCTTAAAAACATTGTCGTTCATAGCTTTACCTTCCCAAAACGTATAAGTATATACTTATAAATATATTATATACGATTTTCTACTCAATGTCAAAAACTGGACAAATCACAACAATTGGTTTATCTTTGTTGTGATTTGTCCAGTCCAATTTCATAGCATAAAACGCCACTGCGTAAAACTAGATATGATCAAAGCCAAATTATTTACACCAGCACGCGAAAATCGCTTTAGGATTTGTGTAGCGGCGCGAATATTTTGGTTTAAGTATTTAATTGCCTACATATTCAAGATATGCATATATCTCTCTAGCTAAATCAATTCGACACAAAACCATGTTGGGATAAATGCTGCCAAATAAGACTTCAACTATGTTGTTATCTACAGACCATACAACTGGCGCCTTAGCATAATTAGCCACTTCATCTATGTCTTCTATCCCTCTGAAAAAGAGAAGATTTTTCAAGTCGTTGAGATTGGCGAAATAATCATCCAGTTGCGATGCGAGCCTTTTATCTACTAATTCATACAGTCCAATTTTTTGAGAGAACGTTTTTATATCACCTAACATCTTATCAATCTCCGTCAAAAAACTATAGCCAATATAGATGGCATCTTTTTCACCAGACTCACTCACATACATTTCCAAATTTTTATTTTCTTCATCTAATATATAACCATTTTTCACTTTATCAAATTTATATAAAATCCAACAAAACTGCTGCTGCGAAATGACGTCATTCGGAGCAAATTCTTCGTCGTTGTACCCCTTCATAACCCCTTTGTCCGTTACCCAACTAACTGGGGCAATCATCCATGATTCTGTAACATCTTTATAATTCATCTTGCTATAATCTGTTGGCTTTCCTGCGATTTTATATAAAGTCGCAGCCACAGTAGCACGCGTCGCGCCTTCTTCCGGATAATACTTGCCATCTTGGAAACCGTCTAAATAACCGCTATCTGCTAATTGCTTAATTTCGTAAGCGCCAAACATCTCCGAAGATACATCTTTAAAAATCCATTGAACTTCTAATTCTTTAGGTTTATGATTACTATATAGTTCTTCATCTACAACGATGACATAATGTGTATTGGGCATGAATTCAGCTGTATCGCCAACTCGCAATACAGCAAATAAATTTTTATTCCCATTCTTAACCTCGTATACAACTGCATTGCCCGAAAACGAATCTGAAATCCGAACACTATCCGGTAGAGTAAATTCCAATTGCTCTAAGCTAGACATGTTATCAAAAATGCTAACCATATACATAGCATTTGGAAAATTCTCTTTTGTAATTGTCAGTGTCGTAATATTTGTTCCCCGAAAAAGTCCAGCAATGCTATCTGCATTTTGTAATGTCCATTTACTAATATCCGGATTTGCATTTTTGGCATCTTCAAACATCCGAGAAACATCTCTAACATTAGACATATTCCAATTTGACACATCTGGATTTGCCATCTTTGTATTCTTAAACATGCCGGACATATCCTCGACGTTGGATACATTCCATTTTGAAACGTCGGGATTCGCATTTTTTGAATACGCAAACATACTAGACATATTCTCAACACTACCGACATTCCAATTGGCAACGTCAGGATCTGCTTTCTTAGCACCCTCAAACATGCTCATCATGTTTTTTACTGATGATACATCCCAGTTTGATACGTCGGGATTCGCCACTTTTGAACCGGCAAACATATAAGACATTAACTCAACGTTTGATGTGTTCCACTGCGAGACAACCGGGTTCGCCGCCCTTGAACGGGCAAACATGTCCGACATGTCGGTGACTTTGGACACGTCCCAATTTGATACATCTGGATTAGCCGCCTCTGTCCCCTTAAACATACTGTACATATTCTCGACATTTGATACATCCCAGTTTGATACATCCGGATTAGCAACGGGATTATTTGCGAACATCATAAACATACTAGTAGCTGCTGCAACATTCCAACTTGATACATTAGGATTCGCCTTTTTGGCATTTTTAAACATATTTCTAAAACTTACAACCTTTGATACATTCCAATTTGACACATCTGGATTAGCTTCAGAAGTATGCGCAAACAGTCCCTCCATATGTCTCACATTTGATACATCCCAGTTTAACACATTTGGATTTGCCATCTTTGCATTCTTAAACATAGCAGTCATATCGTAAACTTTAGACACATCCCAATTTGATACGTCCGGATTGGCTTTTTTAGCGTTGTGGAACATATATGCTGTACTACAAAGATTCGATGTGTCTATATCTTCTATCGTTATTTCACCAGCAAAATTTTCAAAAAAACCATATTTTATGGTCTCGTTATACTGATGATCAGAGTATTCCACAATAGGCAAACTGGGCAATTTAACATCTTTTTTTATGACAATATCAAATTTGGCATTTTTCCACCCTTGTCGCTTTTTGGACTCATTCATATTTGTTTCATCAAATTTTCCCAAAAATGCAGTTTCGTCAAACTTCCTCGCTAATTCGACCCAACGATCTATGGCAATCGTCCCCTCACCATCAATGGTCAAAATCTTTTCGTTTCTATCCCACTTTGCATTGACACATTGACCATTTGAACAGCCTTCATTAGATATATCGAAGACAAAATCATCCGGTAAAACCGATTCAATCTTTTGTCGGTACTCATTATCGGCATACAAAAAAGTCGATTGCGTTGTAAAAAATAAAACAATTAGAGTGAAAATGCATGCTTTTATTGTTTTTTTCATGTCAACCCCCATTTACTCAACAGGTAGCTCAAAGACAGCTCCGTAGCTATTGTAGTTTTCATCTAAAATATTAAATACAACTTCTACTTCCAGTGTATTCTCATCCACAACATAAGCCATTTCAAAATCTTTAGTTCCCTCAAAATTCAGGTTGTAAAAAGCGTCATTGATATCAGAATACTCCTTGCAATTATTGCCCTTATCATCGACGACGCTATCTACTTTATAATCTATAAAGTCACTGTAATTTTTGCTTTTAACTGTATAATTGATATATACAACATAATCCGGCTCATTGTAATCGTAACGACCTCTATCTTCAGTAAAAGTCACATCATTAACCGTTATTTCGAAGAGATCTGTCGTCCATGTTTCGCCCTGTTCAAATCTTTTAACATCATCTTCAGTTTTCTTTAAAACATAGGGACTTCCTATGACGATTGAACGGGAATACTGATCCCAGCCAACTTTCCCTCCCATTCTTGTTACAATCGAGCGCATTGGCAAATACATCGTCCCGTCTATAACGACCGGTTTAACTTCTTCACCCTCTTTATTTCTAAAGACTGCCTTTTCTCCATCAATAAATACATTGACATTGCTAATGACCGCTTCTAGTGTCGGTATGCTGGCAAATGCCGAAAAAGATGCCGCTATAATCAGTATGGTAAAAACTAAAAATTTCTTATTCATTTTGAACTCCTCAACTCTATCTATCGACAAAAACTCTTAAACAAACATCGTAACCCTCACGGGTATCTCGTCCATCATGCCACTCTATAAGATCTGCACTATACCCGCCGTAATTGCCAATATCAAAAACTGCCCGAGACCGACTATATGCTTTTTCAACAGGTACTTTATAAATTTCATCATTAGTCTTGCACTTAATTAATATTGCAAAATCATCGTTGACACGCTGCGGCTCGTTTAATTCTATTTCATAATATCCCTTGTGATCAAAGACCCCTTTTTGCAGAAGCCGCCGCCGATTTAAATCTTTATACGTCCCATCATAATTTTCAACTATATACAATTCGTATTCAGCGCTGGTATTTAAGCAATATGTACCGACATCCGTTATTTTTCCGGTACCATCAAAATAATACCAAGAGTGATACCAAGCTTCATTAATATAGGTAGTCACATAATCCGTCGCACCGAATTCCCCGTTTATGTAATATGTGTACTTGTTTCCAGGGTTATCTTCAACACGCTTATAATATACGGCAACATCACCAACGTGAATATCTTCATAAGAAATATAATAGTAGCCACCATCTCCAAAATCGTCTCCCCAACTATTTTTGGCAATAAATGCACCGTTATTATTTGGCTCATACCAGAATCTATCTTTAGGGTAATTATCATCCCAACCGACTAATATTATTTCGTGATTAGTACTTTCTTCACCTAAATAGCACTCCGAATAAGTCTTTTTATTGTATGCGTACTGCTCGTACTTTGTGCCGGTATCATTATATTCATTTGGACTAAAAATAGATGTAACTACCGGCCCCGTTTCGTATATGGCTTTCTTTATGCCGGCAAAATCCTTTGGCTGCAATTCAACCACTTCTTTAACCCACTTATCGGCGATTGCGTTGTAATTTGTTTCGCCATCAAGTGGATCATCACTTTCCAAAACCGGACCATTCCGATGCGCATAATAAGCAGTAGATAAATCCGTATTGCCTCCACCACTGGAAAAAATCTTTCTGGCGCCGCTGACATTGGCCAAATGCTCGGGAGAAAATGCAATTCTTTCACTAGGTAAAAGCGACGATGCCAACGCCGACGTCGAAGAAAATGCCCAACAATGAGGCGTATTAAACTGATTTCTAACTTTGTCAATTCGTCCCACTTTGCGCAAATCAAACTTTGCCGGCAAATTTGCCTTTGTAACCAATTTATTTATATCTTTTTCATATAAATAATAATATTTGTCGTTATACATTATATCATAAAACACCTCCAAGGTTGGATAAGTGGGTAGGTATACGGCATAATCACTGTCAAACGGTTCACCCCTAACCTGATAATCGCCATTGTAAATTAACGCCCCATTTTTGTATATTTTGCCTTTGTGAAATTTAATTTCAATATCACCTTTTATGGCAATTGCGGTCTCTGTATACGGATCCCAATACGCATTGGCGCCGCACGCTTGCATAAGCGCTACAAACGGGAAATACTCTACGCCATCAACTCTTACCGGATAACCTGTAGTCTTATTAAAAGCGACTTTATTTCCCTTAATAATGTAACCTCTACCAATTGCACTGGCATAGCCAACAGAGGCGTAACCAATTACTATTAAGCCCAACAGCAGTAAGATAAAAATTTTTTTCTTCACTAATTTTTCCTTTCTTCACAATAATTTTATTTTTTATTAATAATAATTGTAGCATATATGACATTAAATGTCAGCCTCATTTATTAATTATCATACTGTTCAAAGGGGTCAATAATAAAAAATTCAAGAGCTCCATATTCATCTCACGATGCCAACTTATCGGGTAAAACCTAAAAATATTGCAAAACAAAAATCTCCATTTGTTTTTATTATTGCACGCGTCAACTCTCCAACCGAGCTTTATTCCCTTTATAAGGCACTCTTGCCGAGGGAATATCTTTAGATGATTCGCGCAAATTGACGTCTTGATCGTCGAAGAATATATGTGGATTAAAGGCCTTGAGCAGTTGATGTTTTTGGATGCCACCCAAGAAAAAGGCTTCGTCTATGTAAACGCCCCACTGCCTAAAGGTGTAGATGACCCTTTCGTGCGCCGGCGAATTGCGCGCCGTCACCAAGGCGATGCGCAGTTTTTCGGGATAGGCCCTTTTAATGGTGCAAAGCGTTCTTAAAAACTTGGCAAATGGGCCATCTGGCAACACTTTGTTGGCATTCTTTTTTTCGTGTTCCGTAAACGCCTCTAAACCTTGATTTTTGTATATCATTTCAGATTCGTCAGAAAAGATTACGGCGTCGCCGTCAAAGGCAATTCTAATGACGTCTTCGTCGGGCTCAAATTCTTCCGGCGCATCGTAAACCGTCGCCGCGGCAAAGCCTTCGTTTATCGCATTTTGTACGTCTTCTGGATTCTTAGATAAAAACAAATCGACGTCAAAGGCAGCTAAATAACGCGATATGTTTTCGCCGCCGCTAAACGCCGCACGCTTAATTTGCAAATTGTACTTATCGATTGTCTTAAACACTCTCAAACCAGTTTCCGGCGAATTTCTAGACATGATGATGACTTCGATAATCGGTTCGTCAAATTTATCGTTTAACTCCAGCAGCGCCTTGATAAGTGAAAAAGACGTGCCCTTGCCAAGTGGCTCATTTTCGTGTTCGACTTGATATGCAATGTACTTTTGCAAACCTTCATTTTCAAAGATTTGGTTTTCGACGTGCAAATCGAATAGCGCGCGCGAAGAAATACCCACCACCAGTTTATCGTCTAAGCTATATGACATAGTTACCTCCAAAAAACATTTATAATAAATTAATTCGTAAAAGTGAACCCGGCACCCTAAAACGAGATTAATCAATATTATTTTATCACAAATCGCCTGCCACTAACTAGCGTTGCGCAACAATTATTAAAAATTCTAGTTTTACAAAGTTCCGATTTTACAATTGTAAATTTTTAACGTATAATTAGGCTGAGTAAGTGGTGACTTACTAAAAATACGAATGGAGGTTATTATGGCTTGTACTACCATACTTGTAGGAAAAAATGCGAGTTACGATGGCTCTACGATTGTCGCACGCAACGAAGACTCGCCGTCAACTGAGTTTATGCCCAAAAAATTTATTGTAGTTAAACCGAAAGATCAACCAAAAAAATACAAATCTATCCTTTCACATGCCGAAATAACGCTACCGGATAAACCCTTGCAATACACCTGTATGCCAAACGGCGTCGACTACGAGGGCATTTGGGGCTGCTGCGGTGTCAATGCACTGAACATTTCAATGTCCGCCACCGAAACCATTACGTCAAATGAACGCGTTTTGGCAGCTGACCCACTCGTCAAACTAATGAAAGCAAAGGGCAAAAAGGGTACTAAAAGCTATCTGCCGGAAACGCCCGGCGGCATTGGCGAAGAAGATTTTGTGACGCTGGTTTTACCCTATATTAAATCTGCCCGCGAAGGCGTTATGAGGCTCGGCTCGCTCTTAGAACAGGTCGGCACTTACGAAATGAACGGCATCGCCTTTCAAGATGAAAATGAAATTTGGTGGTTGGAAACAATTGGCGGGCACCACTGGATTGCCAAGCGCGTACCAGACGACAGCTACGTCATTATGCCCAATCAATTCGGCATCGATTACTTTGATATAAAAGATGCCTTTGGCGAGCAAAAAAATCACCTCTGTTCTGCCGACTTAAGAGAATTTATTGCCGCCAATCACCTAGATTTATCGCTGGATGAACCGTTTAACGCACGCTACGCCTTTGGCAGCAACGCCGATTCCGACCACACTTATAACACGCCACGCGCCTGGATCGCGCAACGCTATTTAAACCCAAAATCGAGTTCATGGGACGGCATTGACGCAGAATATCGACCCGATTCCGACGACATTCCCTGGATGCGCGTACCGGATCGTAAAATCACCATAGAAGATGTCAAGTACATCTTGTCGTTGCACTATCAGGGCACGCCGTATGACCCCTACGGCCACAAGGGCGATCCGTCGCTGCGCGGTGCCTTCCGTCCAATTGGACTAAATCGAAATAACACCTTGGCATGTGTACAAATCAGACCATATATGCCGGAGGATATCAAGAGCATTCAGTGGATTGCCTACGGTTCCAATGTGTTTAATGCGCTCGTTCCATTTTATGCCAACGTCGACAAGACGCCAAAATACGTCGCCAATACAACCGACCAAGTATCGACCGAAAACTTTTATTGGGCGAATCGCCTAGTCGCCGTTATGGCAGATGCCAGTTACAACGCCTGCAGTTCGCATATCGAACGCTATCAGCTGGCCGTGCAGACTAAGGGGCGCGCAATCGTCAACGCGTACGACAAGCAGTTCGACATAAAACAAAATTCAAAGCAGCTCTGCGAAACCGCCAATGCGGAAATTGCCGACATGATCAGAAGAGAAACTGACGATTTGCTAGACAAGGTCTTATTTACATCCAGTATGCAAATGAAGAGCAATTTTGCCAGATCAGATGCTTAGGCCAAGAATATTCACACTACTACATAAAAACCATGCGCCTGGTCGTAAATACTCCGGGCTAAACCTAGATAACTATAAAGCATAACCATTGACAAAAATCATCGTTTTGGTTATGCTTTATGTATTTTTTGTTCAAACGCTCATTTCAATATCAAGCTGTGGAACAATAGTCTTATATTTACTTTAGTAATATTACAAAATATTGAATGTTATTGCTATAGAGCAAAGCACCATCATGATGGCAACTATTAATAATATGATTTGAACATCTTGAGAAATCTTATACATGGTATCAAATTTACTAAAATAACGCTCAACAAATTCTTCGCTCGTATCAAGGGGATTATTTTGATTTGGTCTATTAACTCCTGTTCTAAAGTTAAAATATTCTTTGGGTATAAGCCCCTCTTTTCTTAAATAATTTTCGCTACAATATAAGTTTTCATCTCCAAAATGCAGTATATCTTCTATTTTGGCAGTTTGAGCAATCAACCTCATATTGTGCCCGAAAACCTTTTTATTCGCTTTCGAAAACCAGACATTTATAACTACCAATAAAGCACTGAGTAAAATCAAGAGAAATTTTCGCAAAATAAACAAATTTTCAATGGCACCAAAATCATTTTTAAAAACCACAAACGCCCACAAAGCTATAACTAATATAGAATTAGTTATAAATATCTTTAAATAATCATCTTCTTTACTCAAATAATACTTTTCAGTATCTTTGTAGCAGACATATAGTTGCAGTAACTCCGAATTTGATAACTTTTCTCTTTCCAAAGTTTAAAGTCCTCCTCGTATAATAGTTTGTTCTATATCTCTTAGTAAGATGGCTTGATACATATCGAGCAGATAGTTTTTGGCGATTTCGCGATTGTCAAATCAGTCACCTCATAAACATAATACCGTAAATTTATCTTTTATAAAAGACTAATTTTATGTATTGTCGTATCTTATCCTTTATAGAAGACTAATCTGCCGTCACGCTGACGACCACATTATTTTTAATGACCAATTTGTATTCACTATTGTTTACTGAATACGTGCCGTTACCTATCAATTTATGTTCTTCCCTTACTGCGTCCGTCAAAATGCTATTGGCAAAGGCCGCCACATCTAATTTTAAAACCCTTTCCATATAGCGTAAAATGGCGTGTTCGGAAACAATTAATTCTTGAGAACGCTTTTTAATCTTCGCAATCTCGCTTTTAATGCTGTTTATTTGTTCATTTTTAGATCTTATTTCTTTTGCTATAAAATCCTTTTGACTCTTTAAAACTTCCATCTCACCTTGCAGTTTAGATTGCAAGGTCTGCAATTTTTTTAATTCCGTCATACTCTTAACACTCATTGTACGCCTCCATTGCCACAAAACCATATTAAATGCAATAATTTCTTACTCTCTAACTATAACATCAATAGGTGAAATATATCTGTACATATAAAAATAATCGGATTGTCGCAGCAATGCAGCAAAATCTCTTATAAGAGCGGTGCAAATATTCTAATAATCGCTACCAGTATTTTATTTAAACAGTTGAACTATAATAGAATGTGGACTATAATTAAGGCGTAATTTACATAGTGGTGCCAGGCACCGAGAAAAACGCGCGCGTTTTTCAATGAAATTGACTGTCGTCAATGAAATATTGCTGCGCAATATGAAATTTGTCTTCGACAAATGAAAAGGCATAAATTCAAAACCGAGATGTCTCGGCTGCGCTCGACATGACAAAAGCAGCATTAAATGCGAGATCTCTCGACTGCGCTCGACATGACAGACTGCGTAGGTGAGCCTGACACCCAAATGCAAATTTCGATTAAAGAGGTCTTTATGAAAAAGTTTACTTTAGTTGCGTACTTATTATGCATCACACTTTTATCGACATCTTGCCTAACAAAAACAGACTCTATTAACGATAAGAGCGCAGACGAGCAAGAACGTTATAGCGTGCTAGCTTTTGATTCTAACAACGGCGCAATCGCACCACTATTACCTGAAAGCGACAGCGCTAAAATCGCAAAGCGAACGATTACAATAAAAGATGGCAAAGAAAACTACGATCTGCTCATTGATACTTTTGAAATAGAAACAGGCGGAACTTTTTATTACCCCTTTATTCCACACGATTTAAGCGAAAGCAACTTGCCGGTAAGTAATGATATTCCCTTCGAAATCATGGTCGGCACGCCTACCGATAACGACATAGCACTTATTAAATCGAGTATTGCCGATTACGATTTTAAGCCGCTCACTATCGACGCCGACAAAAAAATTACCCGCTTTGAATTTATTAACAAAGTGGGTGCCGAAAAATTAGCGGGCGCCGCCCCCAGCATGTCAGTGACACTAGACAATCAATATCGCAATCAGCTATTCACATATAATTTCGAAGGGGCTACTTTTAATGACGAGCAAATGATATTTTCCAGCTTTATCGAAAATTATAACTTAGAAACGCCAAGACATGCCATGCTCATATTTGAGGATGAATATCCGGATGACTTTCACATAAAGGGCTTTGCCAATGGCGCCTTGGATAACCCGATAGAGGGCATCGACGTCGAGGTTCAGAAGAGTCAAGAAAGCGTTTACGAATTGCTCGTAAAACTATACGATTTGGCAAAGCCCTATCAAAAAACCTTTTTAGATGACGCGGACGACTATAAAAAGCTACAACTACTTAGGACTACGCTCGCGGCATTTCACGAAAAGCGCGAAACCGATCGCTGGACTAACCGGTTAGACGACTTATTGGGGATGGATATCGTTGCGAGTAGAATTTTCTACTTAAAATTTGAACTGGCCGATCACGTAAAACTCACTCTAAAAAGACCGCTACTGCCGAGTTCCAATCATTACCGCCACGGTTCAGAAAATAATGATTTAAACGAATACTACTTGCTTTCAAGCGATTACCCAACTGACTTTAAAATTGATAAAAACGTACAGGTAGTAGCTGCATTCAGTCCTGAAACGGCATTTAAGGACGCCGCGGACGAGGCTAAAACTGCATTTGAGCTTCCAGCAAACAAAGACTTTAGGCTGATCTTCAAAGTCAAATGATTTAGATAGCGCTATTTCGCCTTGCAATTCTTTTTGTGTGCCCTCAGCTTTTTAATGCCCCAATCGTAATGACTGGACGTCGCCGAAATTAAATAAGAACCCAAACTGGTCGTACCCGTCCAAGTATAGAATTTTTTGGTGAATAGTTCTTCGTCAGTAAACGATTCAATCAGCGCCATTACGTCTAAATGACTGCTTTTGAGCATCTCGATTGCAGTCTGATACGGCGTATTCTGATGCCTTTCGCAAAATTTGACATTTAGCTCACCGTAGGTTTTAAACGTATAAGGCTCTGGAAAAAAACTAGCTTTTTCACCCGCCATGTTTTTACGCACCCAATTGAGGACGAGCTGATGCCATTCGTAGAGGTGAACCAAAATGTCCCTGACATTTTTATCTCTACCCCAGTGCGCCTCTGTCTTTTTTTCGTCTTTAGAAAAGTCAAACGGCGTAGTAAATTCACTTTCGGTTAAGCCGTCAATCGTCTGCCACAGCTTATCAAAATTTGTATTCGACGCTTGAATTAACGCTTGTTTAGTCTTAGGTCTAGCCATAATAACCCCCTATTCTATCAATACTTTTTTTAACAATTAGAATCGCAATTATTCAATCAAATTGTCATTTCGAGTGTAGGTGCAGCCGTAATCGAGAAATCTCGGATTTTAAAAGTGAAATCTCTCAACTGAACAGTTACATTATAATCCGTAAAACATGACATATAGCGTCAGTTTTAAGTTTTAATGTTATCTGCCCATCTCGATTACGACATTGCCGTCGACGTCTTTAATCAATGCGGGCTTAGCTCTCCATTCTTTTCGCTTCTTATTGTCATCTCGACTAGCCGACGCCGTATACATTTCGACTACTTTTTCATAAGTAAAAGCGTGTTCGACATTTGCGACAATCGTCATTTTTAGCGTGTCGCCCTTCTTGAGTTCGTAGGACTGATCCAAATTGATTAAATAATCAGTATGACCATCGACTTGTTCCAACACGGGCACATCGTACGTCTCGATTTGTCGATCGTTTAGTTCTACGATTAATTTGACGCCTTCGACATTAAAAACCTGACGCTCAAACTTATCAGCCATATCACTTGAAACATTAACAATATAATCATTGTTATATCTAATCAGACAAGTCCCCTTACTGGAAAAATCTCCATAACTAATTGAACCGCTAAAATTGGTTTCAATATCGGGAAATACCGTATAAAAGTATTCTCGAACCTCTAATTTATCTCTTCTACTGAGCTTTTGATTTTGCAAAACGCCGTCGTTTTCTATAGTAATTGCCGTCGGCTGATAACTCGCCTTCGCATCGGCATCTATCGTCGCTTTAAAGACGTCACCCGCTCGCTTTAATTCCAGTCTCTCATCGTTTAACGACAAATAAACCTTGCTGTTTTCGGTATACGCTTTGGGCACAACGCAAAATGTCAGCGGGTAGGTTAAAGACTTCACATCCATTTGACCCATTTCCAAATAGCTGTCGCTGAGCAGACTGGCGTCTTCATCCATTTTATTCTCCAGCCGTATAAAATCATTTGATAAATTATTTAATTCACGGTGTATAAAATTGCTAGTATTTGCGATTTGTAATCTTTCAACTTTATTGTGTATGAAGTAAAGACTTATTAAAATAACTACTTGTAACGCGATGATGACGCCTAAAATAATCCTGCGATTTTTTTCATTCATGGCAACGCTCCTCATGAATAATAGCATGTCTACATCTTGTGTTATAACACTTTAGCTGCTAAAAAACTACCCTTTTGATAAAAAAAGAAAAAGTTTCATAAGTAGCATAAAAAAACGCAGCCATAATTACTACGTTTTTCAACGACGCGACTACTATGCAATGAAAAAATAGAATCACTTTATTTTAGCGGCCTACCTTTATCATCAAAATGTTGTTTTAGGGCGCTTTCAACCGGAAAAAATACTGTAAGCATCACCAAACACTGTATAAATACGACTATTCCGCCAGCTGTGCCGACTATATCTTTATTTTTACCGATGAAAAAGAACATGGTCAGTATTGAGGGAAGTAGCATTATCGCCCCGAGTTTTAGCGAAATCGCGCCAAATAATTTTTGGGCGAACGCGTAAGTTTGGTCATTTTGCATAGAACGCCTCGTCCTATAGCCCGATAAATATTTCCATTCTATATGTCTCTTTACATCGCTTTTTCGCATATAGCCCGATATATTAATTTTTTGAGCGGGCTGA
>PDWI01005525.1_pt1 | contig 16270 bp, 12 predicted proteins | sample 1430891 | NCBI WGS metagenome assembly PDWI01 (sample SAMN01162508, study PRJNA174530) | Oral metagenome, whole genome shotgun sequencing project. | biome: Marine environment; feature: Marine mammal; material: Swab sample of the gingival sulcus; isolation source: swab sample of gingival sulcus...
AAAAATTTCTTGATGAAGGAAGCAGTATTTATCTTGTCGGAATAAATTTTGACGAAGAAAAAAGAAATATAAGCGGATTTGAATGGGAGAAAATAAAATGAAGTTAAGGATTATATAATACTGAATATCTAATCTTTTCCGGGTACATCATGATTTTTCAGTTTTATTTCATCCGGCATTTTACCTGTTTGCAGAGCCAAAAATTCTTCATAAGTAAGTTGTGTTTCTTTTAAGTAAGAGGCAAGCGGAATTCCCAAATATCTGATATGCCAAGGTTCGTAAATATATCCCGTAATATTTTCTTTATCTTTAGGATACCTTATAATAAATCCGTATTTATGAGCATTTTCGGCAAGCCATATTCCTTCTTTTTTGCTGCCGTAATCTTCTTCAAGCATGAATGCCATACAAGGTGAACTTACATCGGCGCACAATCCTGTATGATGTTCGCTGCAGCCTGGCTTGGCACTGTAAAGATTAGCTTTTTCTTTACCGTCTTTTGCTGCATATTTTCTGAATAAATATTTTTGACAACCTATACTTCTGTATCCTGACACATTTTTTATATTATATCCCGCTTTTTCTGCCGCGTAAACTAAAGAATCAAGTGCGTCTGCAGCTTCTTTTCTTAACCTGTTTCTGTTGCCTCCCCCGAAGTATTCTGATTTATGAGTAACCAAATTTATCGGCTTAAAATTTTCCGGGAAGTAATTTGCTTTGTTTGCCAAAACATATAAACTGTTCACATCATTAATCATAACCGGATTATTTATATTAAATCCGAATTGAGAAAAATCAATATTCCTCATTTCAGCTTCCAGTTCCTTAGACCATGATTTTCCGGTATATTCTAACATAAGTTTTGATTGTATGCTCAGGTCTTCTTTTAAAACTTCAAGAGAGTCATTTTTATTCGCATTATCTTTTAAAGATTTATTATTATTTATATTAAAGTAAAACATCATTATAATTAGCGCAAGTATTGTTGCTGCTGACATAAAGATTAATTTATTTTTCATATTAACTTCTCTATTTTTTTCTGTCCAAACCGGATAATAAAAAAGAACCGGTTTATAAAAAACCGATTCTCAAAATTTAAAAGAATCTTTTTTAAACAGGGTCATATCCGTTTGCGGAGATTGTTTCTCTTAATTTCTCGACGGAAACATATTCAGGATGCTCAATAGTTACGCTTTTTTTCTCAAGGTCAACTTTTGCTTTTACTCCTTCTATGCCGGCTAATGCTTTTTCCACTCTTGCAGAACATTTCGGGCAACTCATTCCGTTTACGGTTAAAACAGTTTTCATTTTTTTTAACTCCTTATTTTTTATGTAATTTTAATATTGAATTTTTATTTTTTTGTCAAGGCAATTTGGTATTTTGCTTTATTCCCCGAAAGTTATTAATAACTTTCATGCTTTCATAAGAAAAAAATCCGCCAGAACAACGGCAACAACCGATTCAACGATAATAGGCGTCCTCAAAATATAAGCTGAGTCATGTCTTCCGCCTGTTCTCAGAGGCTCTATTTTTCCGGTTTCGGCATTAAAGGTGTTTATTGCTCTTTGCAAAGATGCCGACGGTTTGAAAGCAACCCTGACTTTTATTTGATTTCCGTTGGTAATGCCTCCGTTTATACCGCCGTTATGATTTGACGATGTTTCTCCTGTTTTGGAAATAATGTGATCGCAAAAATCGGAGCCTTTCTTTTGGGTTCCTTCAAACCCGTCTCCGAATTCTACGCCTTTTACTCCCGGAATAGAAAAAAGCAGATGAGACAAAGCCGATTCAAAACCGTAAAAAAACGGTTCTCCCAGCCCAATTTCAATATTGTCGGCAGTGCATAATACCGTACCGCCGAGAGTATCTCCCTGCTTTTCAGATTCTTCTAACAGTCTAAAATAATTTTTTTCTCCTCCGATTGAGTCAATCCTTGCTTTTATAAGACAGTCCGGAATTATCAACCGGGCAAAATACCCGGCTGCAACAAGAGCAAGAGTCATTCTTCCTGAAAAATGACCGCCTCCCCGATAATCATTAAATCCCTTAAATTTTTGAGAAGCGGTAAAATCGGCATGACCGGGACGATAATGATTATAATTTTTTTCATAATCTTCGGATCTTGCGTCTTCGTTTTTCCAAATCACTGTTATCGGCATTCCGGAAGTGCGTTTATTGAATATCCCGGAGATAATTTCAGGCTTATCGGATTCTTTGCGAGATGTTGTTCCCTTTTTTCCCGGTTTTCTTTTGTCCAATTGCTTTTGTAAATCTTCTTCAGAAATTAAAATTCCGGGAGGCATGCCGTCAATGGTAATTCCAATTGATTTACCGTGAGATTCTCCGAAAATTTGGAGAGAAAATCTGTTGCCGAATCTGTTCATTTTATATTTCCTCCGATTTTGACTAAATCTTTGAAAAAGTCGGGATATGATTTTCCGACCGTTTCAGCATTTTCAATTATAATTTGTTGTTTTGACATCATTCCGACAACCGTAAGCGCCATGGCAATGCGATGGTCATTGTGTGAATTTACGGTTCCGCCTTTTACTTCCGATCCGAAAACCGTAATTTCATCATCTTGCAGATTTATTTTTATTCCCAGTTTAGTCATTTCCTGTTGCAAAATTTCTCCTCTGGAACTCTCTTTGTTCAGAAGTCTTTCAGCGCCTTTGATAACAGATTTCCCGTTTGCTCCGACGGCAAGAGCGACAAGAGGAGGAATAAGATCAGGACATTCGGAAGCATTAAAAATAAACGCTTTCGGTTTTGTCTTTCGGCAGAGTACCGAATTATTGTAAACGTCAAAATTTACTCCGGCAAGTTTAAGAACTTCCAAAATTTTTATATCAGCCTGTTTTGATTTTAAATTAAGACCTGAAAGAATAATATCGCCTGAAAGAGCGGAAGCGGTAAGAAGAAATGCTCCGGAAGACCAATCACCTTCGGCAATGCCCGTAATAGGACGGTACTTATCTTTACCTGTTATTTTAAACATATTTTTCCTTGATACAATTGTTTTAATGCCGAATTTTTGCATAACAGAAAGCGTTAAATCTATGTATGGACGGCTTACCGGGTTATAAGCTTTAATTTCTATGTCATAATCCGCAAATCCCGCCCCGATCAGAACTCCGCTTAGAAATTGTGATCCGGAATCGCAATTAAGAGAATATTTATTTTTTAGACTTTTGTGTCTGATAAAAACAGGCAGTTTTCCGTTCGAGTCGATTTCTTTTCCGTTTCGATTCAGGTTTTCAAATTCTTTTGAAAAATTTCTTCTCAATAATGATCCTGTTCCGTAAATATAAATATCTTCTTCAAAAAAAAATGATAATCCCATTGCAACTCGAGCGACAAATCCGGATTCTCCGCAAAAAATTTTCGTGTTTTTTAATTTAGGGTTTCCTCTTATGATAAGATCTTTATTCTCAAATTTTATTTCGGCATTGAGACTGAATGCAAGACGAAGAGCATATTTTATGTCGTTGTTAAATCTGAAATTTTTTAATCTTGACGTTCCTTTCGCAAGAGCGGCAATGATTATTTTTCTCTGGGCATCGCTTTTTGAAACCGGAGCCGTAATTTGACCTTTAAGATGAGATAAGGTTATTAATTTCCGCATTCAGCAACTCCTCCGATTTTTTTATATTTTTGTTGATAAGAAGAAGATCTGCCGTTTCGGCATAAAGAGGGATACGAGTTTTATATTGGTTTAAAATACTTCGAACGGAATGATAAAGAGGACGGGACTTTCTCAATGATTTATCAGAAATTAACTCGTCAATATTCCTGTATATCCATATATTATAAGATTTTTTCAATAATTTTCTGTTTTGCTCCGAAAGAATGACACCGCCTCCGCAATCAAGGATGACGCTATTTCTCGCCAAGTATTTTTCCAAAAGTTCCGTCTCTTTTTCCCTGAAATAATTTTCCCCTTTTTGTTTGAAAATATCCCTAATTGTCATTTGAGTATTTTTTTCAATTTCTTTGTCCAGATTTATGATTTTTCTGCCTGACGAAAGATTAATTTTTTCAGCTAAATATGATTTTCCGCTTCCGGATAATCCGATCAAGGCAAAATTATTTATTTCCTTTAAATCAGAATTTATTGTCAGTTCCTCCGATTTTTCCGGAATAAACAGCTTAAATGAATATTTAGCCTGATTTATAAGCCATTTTTTACCGTCGATATATTTTGTGTTACCGGGTAAGAACTTTTTCCAAAAAGGTTTATGATAAATTGCATCCGAAAAAACTGCTCCGGGTTTTAAATTTAAATATTTTATATCATTCGGTTTTTGAGAAAGCGCGGAAACAATCACATCAAAGTTTCGGGATAAATCGTAAAATTTATTCAAGGGATAAGCTTTCCCTCCGAAATTCTCGGCAATAATATTTGCTTTTTCAAAAGTTCTGTTAAAAATACAAAAATCATAAGCCATACGCTTCAAAACCGAACAAACCGCTTTTGCCGCTCCTCCTGCTCCGAGAACGGCAATTTTGGCATTAGTAAAAAGATATTCTCTCAAGCAGGCGTAAACTCCTTCCGGGTCGGTATTATGAACTGAATTGTCTTTAAATCGGAAACAATTAGCAGCTTTTGTAATTTTTACGCTTTCGGATTGATGACGGGAATAAGGAATAATCGAGCTTTTGAAAGGAGACGTAATATTTATTCCGACAAACGGTAAATCGCTTTCTATTATGTCGCCCGGATTATCGGCGGAAATACGCAGGTAAAAATAATTTTTGTCCAATACCGGATTGAATAAATAAGGACTTCGGCTGTGCGAAACAGGTTTACCGGCAACTCCGAGAAGTTTTATTTTCGGCTTGAATTTTTTTTTCAATTCTTCTGCAACTTCACGGTAATCAAGTTGTCCCGGAGCAACGGAAAAATCTTTTTTATCCGAAGCATAGATAAAAGGAGCGCCGCCGATATATGATGATATTCTTGTCGAACTTCCGAGTTCTCCCATACCGAAAATAATTTGTCCGGGAAATTCTTTTTGAAGATTTATAATCGTTTGATAATCTTTTTCGGAACAAATCGCAGAAACAAATTTTACGTAATCGCATTTTTCTTTCATCATTTCATTAATTTTTTCACGACAAACATCAGGGGAGTCCGTTTTGCGAAAATCATGAAAAGAAAGAATTAATTTTGCCTCGGTTTGATTTATTATGCCGGTAAAAAAATCTCTGTTTAGAATATAATCCTTAAATTCAACATCGATAAACTCAAATTTATTGCGCAAGCATATTTCAAAAAAATGCTTCTGCTTTGAGAAATTGAAATAATCTCTGAGAGTAATTATTTTTTCTGTCGGCTGATTCAGTATCGCAACCAATTCTAAATCAGATAAATCCATCAAATCCAAACGAAGTTCAATCATTTCTGCATGGGGGAGAAGCTCATTTATTTGCTCAAAATTTTGCTTACCGATACAAATTGCCGTCATAAATTGATCTTCTCCGCAATTTTTTTCAGTTCATTTGTTTTTATACTGTGTATAAAGGCTTTCCCTATTTTTTCCAAAAGAATAAAATCCGTGAAATCGCCGAAACATTTTTTGTCTGAATAAATCAAATTTGCAATTTTTTTGAAATCAAGTTTTATTTTCGGCAATAAATAAAAGTCAAATAAAATTTGTTTAATTTTTTCTTGGTCTTTAAATCCGAATAGTTGTCGGGATATTTCATCAGCAGCCAGAATCCCGTAAGCAACAGCATAACCGTGTCCGATTTTGTATTCAGTTTCGATGATATGTCCGAAAGTATGTCCGAAATTAAGTATCTTACGAATCCCTTTTTCATTAATATCTTTGCTTACGAATTCTGCTTTGATCTCTAAAGAACGAGAGACAATCTTTTTTAAAATTTCCTGATCATATTGTAAAATTTTTGTCCTGTTTTCAACTGCAAAATTCAAATATTCCGCATCAAAAATCAATCCGTGTTTTATTGCTTCCGCCATACCGTTTATTAATTCGTATCTCGGAAGAGTTTGCAACATTCCCGTTTCGCAAACGACAAATTCCGGAATATTAAACGTTCCTATGTAATTTTTAAAATTATCTGAATTTATTCCGTTTTTTCCTCCTGAGGAAGCATCAACCTGTCCGAGCAGGGAAGTAGATACGAAACCGAATTTTATTCCCCGACGATAAACGGAAGCGACAAATCCGCCCAAGTCGGTAACGACTCCTCCTCCAGCAGCAATCAAAATCCAATCTCGATCAACTTTAAATTCAGTCATTTTCCGAATGATATTTCCGAAAGTCGAAAGATTTTTTGATGTTTCTCCCGGTTTTACGACAATTACGGGCTTTCCCTCAAAAATTTTCGGATACAGCGAATAGACATTTTCATCGGTAATAAATATGCAATTTCTTTTCCCTGTGAGTTCGGGGATACAATTATAATCTTTATCGACAAAAATATTGTATTTGCCTGATTGCGTCAATATTTCCATTTTTACTCCTCTGTCATACGGCAAAAATAAGGATCAGCCGGTTAAGTCAATATTATTGAATTGATATTTATGAGCAAAAAAAAACTCCGCCTGAGCGGAGTTATATATTGGTGGGCCCAAGTGGAGTCGAACCACTGACCGTCCGGTTATGAGCCGGAAGCTCTACCAAGCTGAGCTATAGGCCCTAAGTCATTCAAACTATATGTGCCAAATACTGAATTAAGGGATTTCATGTCAAGAACAAATTAATTTTCTTTTACGTTAAAGTTATCTATGAATTTCATAAGTATCTGACTTCTGGTAGGATGGCGCAACTTCTTTAAAGCTTTATCTTCTATTTGACGTATCCTCTCTCGCGTTACGTTGAAAATATTTCCTACTTCTTCCAAAGTTCTGTGATAACCGTCATCAATACCGAAACGAAGCCTGATAACGCGTTCTTCTCGAGTCGTAAGAGTTCTCAATATCTCATCAACCTGCTTTTTCAATAAAGTTCTTTCTGCCATTCTTTCCGGAGAAATTGTTGTTTTGTCTTCGATAAAATCTCCGAGCAAACTGTCTTCGCTGTCATTTCCGATAGGTTTATCAAGAGAAACAGGTTCTTTTGAAATGGAAAGAATACTTTTAACTTTATCAACAGGAATATCCAAAGCATCAGCTACTTCTTCCGGGTAAGGATCTCTTCCGAGTTTTTGCAATAATCTCCTGCTCATGCGATTAACTTTATTTATGGACTCAATCATATGAACCGGTACGCGAATAGTTCTGGCTTGATCGGCAATAGCTCTGGTTATTGCTTGCCTAATCCACCATGTTGCATAAGTTGAAAATTTATATCCTTTTCGATAATCGTATTTATCGACAGCTTTCATCAAGCCGGTGTTTCCTTCTTGGATCAAATCAAGAAAATCAAGTCCTCTGTTGTTATAACGTTTGGCAATACTTATAACCAGACGAACATTTGCTTCTATCATTTCGTTCTTTGCTTTTTCTTTCATTGTTTCCCCGCGGACTATTTCGTCCAAAAGGAAAACCATTTCGTCGGCAAGCATTCTGGTTTCAAGTTCCACTCGACGGATTTTACGGCGAGCATTTTTTATTTTACGCAGAGTTTCTATAAAAATAGTCGGATCGACTGCCGTTTCAGCTCTGACTTCATTAAAATCTTCTTCGGTTTTTTTGGCTCTTCTTCCGTAGGAACAGATTTCGTCTATGGTATATCGCTTTATCTTTGCCAGATTCATTATTTGTTTCTGACTTTCCTTGATTCTGTCGACCAAACTTTTTATGCGATAAACCAATCGTTTAACAAATCTGTCATGGAAAGGAATTTTGCTGAATGTATCTAAGATAAATTTACGTTTTTCATCTATAACGCTTTGTTCCGGAAAAGAGCTTTCGCCTTCTTCAATATCAACTTCATCCAAAATTGAGCCGATTTCATCAAAAACAGGTTCTACGCTGTTTAATGCCTTTTCAAATTTTTCAATTAACACAACATCTTGCGATTTATCCAGATAACTTCCGAAATCAACTCTGAAAAGTTGATCTATCCGAACTCTTTTTTCTTTATATCTATGTAAAAAATTGTACATTTCACGCAGTGAACTGCCGGAAACGAAAACATATCGATTTATCCAACGCTGACCGCTCTCTATCTTTTTGGCTATACGTATTTCGCCTTCTCGATCAAGAAGCGGAACGCGTCCCATTTCTTTAAGATACATTCTTACCGGGTCATCGTAGTAGCGCCTGTTCTTTGATGCTTTTTTGCTTTCATCTTTTAAGTTGGCTACTTTTTTGGTAACTTTGGTTTGCGTTTCGTCAATAACATCAAATCCCGCTTCAACCAAATCGGAAATGAGGTCATCAATTTTATCCAAAAAGACAGGGCTGTTCGGCAAGACATCATTAATTTGTCTAAAAGTCAACCAGCCGTTCTTTTTCCCGAGTGTTTTCAGCTTTTCCAAGCATTCATTATAACTCAGCATTAAAACTCCTTGGTTATGTTTCAAAGATGTATTATCAAAATAACGATTTTTTTACAACTGTATTACTGAATTCCCGAAGTTTTTTTTGAATATTTTTTTTGATGACATAATATTCGATATTTTCGGGGTCTTTTATTATTTTCCTGTTTACATCGTTAAGTTCATGTTTTAATTTTCTTAATTTTAACTGTGCAATTACTTTATCTGTTTCTATATTTTCAGATTCTTCAACTGACAGCTCAGCAATTATTTTTTTATCTATATTAACGTTTTCATTGCCGAAAATTTGTGAAATATCCGCTATTTTTTTATGATTTTCGACAAAGAATTTAAATATTTTAGCATATTTCTCGCTGAAAAAAAAACTTTCGTCAATTTCTTTGATTATATGATCAATGTTCTCAGTATTGTTTATAATTGCTTTAAGCAAATATTTTTCTTCGATATTTCGGTCTCTTTCCTTAAAATCAACATCGTAAATGTACGGTTTTTTACTCTGATTGCGAGAAGTTGCCAACAATGATTTAACGGATACCTTGAATAATTCAGCTGTCTCGTTGGCAAATAATTCTCTGCTTATTTCATCGGTTATTTGATTTAACGTTTCGGTCAGCATGGCTAATTTGTCTTTGACGTTTATTCCCAAATTTATATTTTTAAATAAAAATTCCGGCAATGAAAGAGAATTTTCAGCCAGAGATTTTAAATTATCCGCAGAATTATGCTTCAAAAAACTGTCCGGATCTTCTCCTTCCGGCAATTCGACTATTTTTCCGTTAAAACCGAGACGGATTACATTTGAGGCAGCTCTTATCGCAGCTTTCGTTCCAGCTTTGTCTCCGTCAAACATAATAATCATGTTTTCCGTGAATCTGCTTATAATTGCTATTTGTTTATCGGTAAGAGCAGTGCCAAGAGCAGCGCAACAATTTGTTATCCCGTTTTCGAACACTCTCAAAAAGTCCATATATCCTTCACAAATAATGACTTCTTTCATTTTGGCGATATCATACTTTGTATGATAAAATCCGTAAAGTTCATTTCCTTTTGTATAAATAGATGTTGTCGGGGAATTTATATATTTCCCTCCTTGTTGATCAGGAGAAACAATTCTTCCGCCGAAAGCGCAAATTTTACTGTTTTTACCATGAATAGGAAAGATTATCCTGTTTCTGAAAATATCGTATTCATTGCCGTTATTTCCTCCGAAAAGACCTGTTTTCTTCATTATTTCAGGATTTATTCCTTTCTTAAATAAGTAATTACGCAATCCTCCATAGCTGTTTAAAGCGTAACCTAATGAAAATTTTTCGGCTGTTTCTGCGGATAACATTCTTTCTCGCAAAAACTTTTTGCCGACAGATTCGTTTTCTTTGAAATTTTCTCTGAAGAAATCGTTTGCCGCTTCATAGGCTGAATAGATTAATTCTTTTTCCGCGGGAACATGTTTCCCCCCTTCGGAAAATTCTATATTTATCCCGGTTCTCTTTCCTAATTTTTTTAAGGCTTCATAAAAAGATATATGCTCGTAATCTCTCACGAAAGTTATTACGTTACCGGATTTTCCGCATCCGAAACATTTAAATATTTGTTTTCTTTCGCTTACCGTAAAAGATGCTGTTTTCTCATCATGAAAAGGGCAACATGCTTTATAATTTGAGCCTGCTTTCCGCAACGGTAAATAAGTGTTTATAACATCTATAATATTATTTGCTGTTCTTATTCGATCAATTACGCTTTGTTCTATCATTATAAACTCACGACAGTTACACCGTCTCCGCCTGCTGTCGGATCTGCCGATTCAAAACTTTTAACTTGTTTTTTTTGTCTAAGGTAACGGCGAACTTTGCTTCTCAAGATACCTGTTCCTTTACCGTGAACCACTCGTAATCGGTAAAATCCGTAATAAAGAGCATCATCAATAAAATTATCTATAAGCGGTTTTGCTTCATCAAAAGTCAATCCCAAAAGTTTTATTTCCGTATCGAAAGAAGATTCTTTTGAAATCTTTGAGCTAACCGTATTTTTTACTTCTGTAACTCCTTTTTCAATATTGTAAATTCTGTCAATCGAAGTCGTGAATGCAATACCGTCCGTATTTACAATAACTTTGTTTTTTCTTATTTCTGTTATCTCTCCTGCAGACTCAAAATCCCTGACCCAAACTTTCTGACCGATTTTAGGATCGGTAACTTTAATTCTGTCAACAGGATCCAAAATTTCAGCTTTTTCATTTAAATCTTTCAAAATATTATTGTATTTTGCGGCTGTTTTTCTTATTTCCGATTTACGTTTGTTTTTATCGGCTTTTTTTACGGCTTCCAGTTCGTTCAGCAACTCTTTTTGCATGGAAATTATATGTTCCTGAGCTTCTTTTATTTTTTTCTTTTTAATTTCTTTCATGTCTTTTTCGAGATCGGCAATCTTTTTTTCATACTCAGTTATTCGTTGCTCGTAAAGACGCGTTTTTAATTTAATCTCATAGTTCTTTCGGGCAAGTTCTTTTTTCTCCCGGCTTGTTTTTCTGATAAGATCGGTTAATTCCATATTTTGATCGCCGGTAAGCTCTTTTGCGCGCTTTATCAATTTATTGTCTAACCCCAAACCTTCGGCAATTTCTATCGCAAAGCTGTTTCCCGGCAATCCGATTTTAAACATGTAAGTGGGAGCATGGTTTTCCGGATCAAATTGAACAGCTGCATTTACGCATCCGTCCTTTCTTTCCGCAAAAACTTTAATGGCTGTATAATGAGTGGTAATTACTCCGAATACGTCTTTTTCGTAAAGTCTTTCAATAATTGCCTGAGCCAATGCGGCTCCTTGTTCGGGATCTGTGGCTGATCCTATTTCATCGATCAAAACAACGGATTCGGAATTACTTTTTTCAACCGTTAATTTTATATTTGCGATGTGCGACGAAAAAGTACTGAGAGCATCATCAAGAGACTGGTTATCTCCTATGTCGGCGAAAAAACTTTTAAACATACCTATTTTAGAAGATGAGTCGGCAGGTATGGGAAGTCCGGACAATGCCATGATTGTCAATAATCCTACAGCTTTCAGGGTAACAGTTTTCCCGCCGGTATTGGGACCGGAAATAATTATTAATTTTCGTTTTTCAGAAAGAGTTAATTCAAAAGGAATAACCTTTTTTATGCTTCCGAGATTTTTTATTAATAAAGGATGCCTGGCATTAATCAGTTGCAAACAACGTTCAGGAACTATTTCAACTTTTTCCGCTTGAATTTCATGACAATAATATGCAAGCGCAAAATGAAAATCTAAATCGATAAGAACAGATGTATTATTTAATATTGTTTCTTTTTCGCTTTTTATTTCATTTGAAAAATCTTTAAAAATCCGATAAATTTCTTCTTTTTCTTTGGATTTCAAGAGGTTTATTTCATTATTCATTCCTACAGCATTCTGAGGCTCTATAAATACGGTTGACTGCTTTGCCGATCGGCCGTGCACAATACCGTTTACATGCATCAATCCTGTTTCTTTAAGAGGAATAACATATCTGTCTTCACGTAAGGTTATAACATTATCGGAGATGAATTTTGCATAATTTCCGGTTCGCATAGATTCTTCTAAAGATTTGTAAACAGATGATCTCAGATTATTCCTTTGCCTCCTGTACTTTGACAGAAGGGGAGAGGCCGAATCAAGAACTTCTCCTTCAGGAGAGAATATTTTTCTGAATTTTTCAGTAAAAAAAGGAAGCTCCGCAATATGTTTTATTTTTTTTTGAAAAAGAGGAAATTCATCAGGCTCTTCAATCGTTTTCAAAATTGAATTTGCCGTTTCTATGTTACCGATAATTTTTTTTATCTCAAGATAAGAAAACGCTTCAGAGGGATAATCAAAAAAAAGAGAACGCAAATCCGAGACATTTTCAAAATTCGGGCGAACGGATTTTCTGATAAGACCGATTAATTCAGAGATTAAATTCATGCGAGATTTTACATGATCTAATCTTCTGTAAGGTCTTATTCTGAAAATTCTTTTTTTTGCTTCTTCAGTGAAAGCTGATTCTTCTATTTGACTCTTTACTTTGGTAAATTCAATAGTATCGAATACTTTCATTTATTGCCTAAACTTTTTCTTATCTCATCTATATCTATTGCCGGCTGAGGAATTTTTTCTTGCAACTCGCTCTTGATTTCATCGGATGCAATTTGTAAATATTTCAGAAGATAAGAATTATTAACCAATTTATCGGTATTTTCCTTATAAATGAAAAATTCCGTAAGGGTAAAGATCATCGTCAATAAAATAAATCCGTTTAATAAGCCGAACAAACCGCCGAGAACTCTGTTTAAAAATGTCAGATTTAACAAATTAATCATTTTATCGATAACAATCGCAAGAATCTTAGCCAGAAGCATTATCAGGACGAAGATTAAAAAATATGACAACGTACCTGAAAGTAAAGGATTAAAATTGAACTGAGTAATCAATCCGCCTTTTACCAATGGCGCAAATCTTACGACCAAAACCAATGACGCTATCAAACCGGCAAGATGAATGACTGAAGAAACAAAACCTTTAATAAACCCGTAAATAAAACAGGCAAGAAGAATTACAGCCAATACAATATCAACAGTAAGCATAATATCCTCGTTTAAAAATTTTACAAACCATCATTGAGAAAGAAAAAGGGAAACATGAATGTTTCCCTGATTTATATCACCCAAATTATGATAAATTGTTGAAATCAATTGTTCACTCAATCAATTGATATTCGAGTGATTCAGTAACCTTGGATTATTTTGAGTAGCGAACCAGTTTGCGCTGGGCTTTGAGCATTTTACGACGAGCGGCGTTTTCTTTACGCTTCTTTTCGTCACTCGGCTTTTCGTAATACTGATGCTTTTTTATTTCGGAGAGAATTGCGGCTTTTTCGCATTTCTTTTTAAATTTCTTTAAAAGAATTTCAAAAGGTTCTCCGTCTTTTGCATATACCTTCGGCACTAAAATCACCTCCTTTTTTTGAAAAATCAAGTTAAGATTTTTTTTAGCTGTTATTATGTCAAGTAATCATTGGTTATTTTATATAAAGAATTTTTAATCCTGCATTTCATACATTTTATCGGGATTGGTTGACAGATTTTTTTAAATATCTATTAAGGCATCCGATCAGAGAATTAGGGAGTATTATCATGAAAATAGAAGTCTCTGTCGGCGAAGTTGCAGATAAGGTTACGGTTTGAGAAATAAAAACGGAAAAAGCAGAAAATCAAGAAAATTTGCAAAACATAAAAAAATAATATGAAAACTTTAGGAATAATAAAAAAAGATTAAAGAAATGCTGTAATTTATTTAAAGTTACTGTTTCACAGTTAAAGTAAATTGTATGTTATTTACTTATCTATTGTGTGCTGTTTCTTTCTAACTGCTTGATGTTTACGGTAAGTGACAGAGTAAAAAGAAACTGCAATTCGGAGAAAATACAGAATGGCAAAGAGAAATACCCCCCAAAATGAAACTTTGACATTAGAAAATGTATTATGGAATTGTAGAGTTGCACTTCGTGGAGTAGGTACAACTGAGAAAAACAGAGATGCAGTTATTGGACTTGTATTTTTGAAGTTTGCTAGTAGCAAGTTTGAAAAGCGTAGGCAAGAGCTATTAGATGAATATGGTGACATACCTGCTTTTTTGGAAAAACCATCTTTTTACAATGCGGTAAATGTTTTTTACTTGAACGAAACCTCTCGTTGGTCATATATAGTTCAAAATGCTTCTGCTAATAATATTGCGGTAATTATAGACCAAGCGATGGCGGATATTGAAAGTGAAAACCCTTCACTTAAAGGTGCCTTGACTCTTAACTTATTTGCAACATTGGGTGCTAGCAAGGCAAAGATTAAAGACTTAATAGACAATATAAATCAAATAGATGAAAATAGATTTCATGAGGAAGACTTAATAGGTCGTGTATATGAGTATTTCTTGCAGATATACGCAGCATCTGGAACAAAGGAAGATGGTGAGTTTTATACACCTGCATCAGTTGTAAAACTGATTGCAGAGATGATAGAGCCATATAAAGGTGTAGTCTATGATCCATGTTGTGGCAGTGGGGGGATGTTTGTTCAGAGCCTTAAATTTGTTGAAAGACATGAAGGGAATAAGCAAGAAATATCCATAATAGGGCAGGAAAGTCAGCCAGAAACTTGGAGGCTTTGTAAGATGAACCTTGCCATTCGTGGTATTGCTCATGACCTAGGGGAAAAGAATGATTCTACCTTTTTAAATGATTTGCACAAGGATAAAAAAGTTGATTTTATCATGGCGAATCCTCCATTTAATCTAAAAAAATGGCGAAAAGAAGATGAATTAAATGATGATCCCCGCTGGCATGGTTATAATGTCCCTAGAGTTTCTAACGCCAATTACGCATGGATACTGCATATGATTTCTAAGCTTGATGTAAGTCATGGTATCGCTGGATTTTTGCTTGCAAATGGGGCGTTAAATGATAGCGATGAGTTTGAAATAAGAAAACAACTAATTGAAAATGATAAGGTAGAAGCTATTATTGTCTTGCCAAGGGATATGTTCTATACGACAGATATTTCTGTTACTATGTGGATCGTAAATATGAATAAAAAGGCTGGAGCTTTAAACGGTAGAAAACTGCGTGATAGAACAGGAGAAGTACTATTTGTTGACCTTAGAACTTGGAGTGAAAACATAGAAGAAATAGTGATAGATAAGGGCAAGAAGAAAAAGAAAACGGTATTAACAGATGAGCAAATTGCAACGGTAAAAGAAATCTATAACAACTGGCAATCTGAAGATAGAGCGAAATATAGTGATGTACCTGAACTTTGCAGAGGAACTGATTTAGAAGAAATTAGAGAGCACAATTATTCTCTAGCACCAAGTAAGTATATCGAGTTTGTCGATAGAGATTTGGACATTGATTACGATAAGGAAATGAAACGCATCCAAGAAGAAATGAAAGAGCTTATTCAGCGTGAAAAAGAGTCACAAAAACTACTGGAAAATGCATTTAGGGGTATAGGCTATGAAATTGACTAGATATAAGCTTGGTGAGTTGATAGAAATGTCAATGTTAAAAAATGTTGATGATGATTATAGTGCTGAAGATGTGGTAGGTGTTAATAATAAGAAAAAATTTATTGAAACAAAGGTTGATGTTTCTTCACGCGATTTAAGTAAATTTCAAGTGGTTCGGGAAAATGAATTTGTATTTAATCGTAGAACTTCTAGAAATGGTAGTAAGTTTAGTATAGCTTTTAATGAAAAATCTAAAAGTTACATTTGTACTGTTGACTATGTAGTTTTTAAAATAAGAGAAGAGTGTAAGAATAGGTTGTTACCTACATGGTTATATTTATTTTTTAATCGTCCAGAATTTGATAGATATGTAATAATGAATTCTTGGGGTAGTTCGACAGAATTTTTCAATTGGGATGATATGTGTGATATTGACATAGACTTACCACCTATTGAAATACAGCAAAAATATGTAGATATTTATAAAGGTCTGCTTGAAAATCAAAAAGCTTATGAAATAGGACTTGAAGATTTAAAACTTACTTGTGATGCGTATGTGGAGAGGCTAAAGTATGAGCATAAATACAAGATAATTGGAGATTATATTTTAGAAATTAATGATAGAAATGAAAAATTAGAAATTAATAATCCACAAGGAATCGACATTGTGGATGGATTTACAGAGCCAAAAAGAATAGCAAAAGCAGAAAAAAATGCCAAAATAGTTAGAACAGGACAGTTTGCGTTTAATAAAGTTATAAAAGC
>PDWI01005526.1_pt1 | contig 16269 bp, 15 predicted proteins | sample 1430891 | NCBI WGS metagenome assembly PDWI01 (sample SAMN01162508, study PRJNA174530) | Oral metagenome, whole genome shotgun sequencing project. | biome: Marine environment; feature: Marine mammal; material: Swab sample of the gingival sulcus; isolation source: swab sample of gingival sulcus...
ACGTCCCATATATTTCTTTATCAATTCAAACTCCTCAGGTAAAATTCCTAATTCTTTGGCTACTTCAAGATTTACTTCAATTTTTGGCATCGCATTCGTATTTAAAAATTCAGCACAAAGATAATCTTTATTAGGATAATAACATCGAAGAATTTGAGCGTTTATAAACGATTTATTCAACAATTATCAACCTCATGTAACAATATTTAAATGAACCCAAGAAAATTTAAAAAAATCTTTTAACTTTGAAACATTCTAAATAATAAGAAGTTTTTTCGGTTATCGGTAGTCTGTTTTCTGTTAACTGTATCGTCTTTTAACTTGACTTTCAGCCGTTAACTTATAATAACTTTCAATTTTTAATAAAAATAGTATAATGAATTTTGATATAGTCGTATTGGGAAGCGGTCCCGGTGGGTATGTGGCTGCTATTAGAGCATCACAATTAGGAATGAAAGTGGGTGTTGTAGAACGCTCGGAATTGGGTGGTATTTGCCTTAATTGGGGGTGTATCCCAACTAAATCGCTGTTGAAATCGGCACAAGTGTTTGAGTATATGAAGCATTCCGCAGATTACGGAATCTCGGTAGAAGGAGAAGTAAAAGCTGATTTTTCTAAGGTGGTGGCTAGAAGTAGAGGCGTTGCCGAAGGAATGAGCAAGGGTATTCAGTTTTTATTCAAAAAGAATAAGATTGAGATTATTCAAGGACACGGAAAATTAAAGAACAAAAACACCTTGATAGTTACCAACGATAACGGAGAGCAAGAAGTTACTGCTAAACATATTATTTTAGCAACCGGAGCTCGTTCTAAAGAGTTACCTAACTTAAAGCAAGATGGCAAAAAGATTATAGGTTATAGAGAGGCTCTAACTTTGCCTAAGTTACCTAAGTCGATGATTATTGTTGGCTCGGGAGCCATAGGTAGTGAGTTTGCTAATTTCTACCACACTATGGGAACTAAAGTGACTTTGGTCGAATATATGCCTACCATCGTACCTAACGAGGACGAAGAGGTTGGTAAGACTTTGGCAAGAGCCTTTAAGAAAGCTAAAATGAACGTGATGGTCGGGGCTTCTGTTGAGGAGGTCGATACTTCCGGAGAACTATGTCAAGTTAAAATTAAAACCAAGAAAGGCGTTGAGGAGCACGAAGCTGAAATTGTGTTATCGGCGGTGGGCGTAACTCCTAATTTGGAAAATATTGGCTTGGAAGAATTAGGTATTGAACTTGAAAACGGCAAAATAAAGGTCGATGATTATTACCGAACTAATGTGGAGGGAGTTTATGCTATTGGTGATATTGTTCACGGACAAGCCTTGGCTCACGTTGCCTCTGCAGAGGGAATTACTTGCGTAGAAGCCATCAATGGGTTAAATCCTGAGCCTATCGATTACAAGAACATACCGGGTTGTACTTATACCAATCCAGAGGTCGCTTCTGTAGGAATGACCGAGAAAATGGCAAAAGAAGCCGGATACGAAATTAAGGTAGGTAAGTTTCCGTTTACCGCATCCGGAAAGGCAAGTGCTGCCGGAGCAAAAGACGGATTTGTAAAATTGATCTTCGATGCTAAATATGGTGAATTACTTGGTGGCCATCTAATTGGAGCAAACGTAACCGAAATGATTGCCGAATTAGTAGCTGTTAGAAAATTAGAAACTACAGGGCACGATTTAATCAAGACGATTCATCCACACCCGACTATGTCGGAAGCAATTATGGAGGCTGCCGCCGCTGCTTACGACGAAGTTATTCACGTATAAAACTTCGCTAAGGTAAATTCGGGACAATCTTGGCTTACAGAATCAAGTGATTTATTTTGTATAGCCTTAGAAAGGTGTCCAAAAAGGAAACAAAATAGAGACCTCACAGGTTTTAAAAACCTGTGAGGTCTATTTGTTTATAGATAAGTTTATCCCGAACTCACGTTAATATAACCAATGCTATTGATGGGCATGTTGCTGACTTAAAGAATGAAAAAAGGGCTCAACCTTTTGGAAGAACCCTTTTTATAATCGGTATAAACCTTTTTTATTTTACGATAGTCATCTCGTCGATAAGACGTTTTGCACCACCGTGTTTTTCAATAACAAATAATGTATAACGAACATCTACGTTAATACACTTTTGTAACTTATGCTCAAAAGCAATATCACCACTCATTGCTTCCCAGTTACCATCAAAAGCAGTTCCAATCAAATGACCTTCTGCATTGATAACAGGACTTCCTGAGTTACCACCGGTAATGTCGTTATTTGTTGTAAAACAAACTCTTAACTGACCATCTTTATCGGCATACTGACCATAATCTTTCTTGTTGTATAAATCTTTCAATTTCTGATCTACATAAAACTCGTGAGATTTCTTAACGCCCTTAACCTCTTTTTCCATAATACCGTCTATAGTAGTATAGTATTTGTAATTAACACCATCTCTAGGATCGTAATCACCTACAGATCCGTAAGTAAGACGCAATGTAGAGTTAGCATCAGGATAATAGTTTTTATCAGGATTCATCGCTAATAATCCGGCCTCGAATAATCTCATACCTTTATCGAAATCATCAGAAGTACCATTCATAAAATTAGTGTACTGACCAATAATATCTTTACCGGCTAACATAACAGGATCTTTTTTAAGCACTTTTGCACTTGGTTTCGCTAAAAATGCATTGAATTTAGCTTTATTCGCAAAGATAGTTTTGCTATAAACTTTATCAGCATACTTTTTAAAGTTACCTTTATATTTCTTACCAGCCTCAGCAATAAATTTTAATTGTTTATCTGTAGGTACATTCTTATAATAAAGGTCTAACAAGTTCTCAAAAACACTTTTATCAACTTCTTCGTTGTAGTCTTTCCAATGAGCTTCTGTCTGAGCTTTTAACTCATCAGCCATTCCTTTTATTAGCTGTTTCTTGTCAGGATTCTTTTCTAACAAAGCTTTTAAACGAAGTAATTGAAAAGATAATGTGAACATCTCTGAGCCTCTAAAAATACCTTCAAACAAGTAAGTTTTAGCTAAAGCATCTTCTTTATTTTTATTATAATACTTCTCTAACAAAGGAAGAGCCTCTCCATATTTAGCCTTACGGTCTGCATTTTGGTTTACCCACTTGGTAAATTCATCTTCCAATTTCTTTTTCTTATCGTAGATATGTAATCTCTTTAAACCTTTAGATTGACCTTGGAAATATTTCCAATAGTTCGCTGTTTGAGCATATTTAGAAGCATACTGAATATAAACTTTTTCGTTTTGATCCATATAGTGCTTCATTCTCTTTAGTTTTAAATCGCGAATCTCTACAGTTGTAGGGTTGGTGATATCTAAAGCCTGACGAATACCATAAGAGGTTAAGAAACGCTCTGTAGTTCCAGGGAATCCCATAACCATAGCATAATCGCCATCCTCAACACCTTTTAAAGAAATAGGGAAGTGATGTTCAGGAGCATAAGGCTTATTGTCTTTAGAATACAAACTAGGCTTATTGTCTTTGTCTGTGTAAATTCTAAAAATAGAAAAATCGCCTGTGTGACGAGGCCACATCCAGTTATCGGTATCTCCACCAAATTTACCAATAGAGTTAGGAGGTGTTCCTACCAAACGAATATCTTTAAAAACCTCATATTTGAACAAGAAAAACTGATTGTTTTCGAACATACTTTTAACATCGTATCCGTATGCTCCATCTTTTTCTTTGGCTTCCTTCGCGATAGAAGCAGAAACTTCGGCAATTTTCTGAATTCTTTCTGCCTCAGTCATATTATCGTTTAGTTCAGCGACAACTCTTTTTGTAACATCTTCTAAACTCACAACGCGAGTCATTGTCATACCTTCGTTTGGTAACTCAGCCTCGAAACTTTCTGCCCAAAAACCGTCTAACAAGTAGTTATTTTCCTCGGTACTATGTGCTTGGATTTTACCATAACCACAGTGATGGTTGGTCAAAACCAATCCTTTACTAGAAATAATTTCTCCGGTACAGAAAAAGCCAAAAGGACTTTCAACACTACCCAAACCTACAACCGCATCTTTTAAACTAGAATGATTGATGTTGTAAATATCTTCCGGCGTAAGTCTTAAACCTTTCGCCTTCATTTCCTTGTAGTTTTTTCCAATTAAGGATAACAACCACATTCCCTCATCAGCTTTGGTATAGGTTCCTCCTAACAAACTGATGGCTAAAATTAGAATTACTGATTTTAACTTCATTATTGATTAATTATTATGCTTTATAAAATAATTTAAATTCTTCGCAAAGATAGTTTATTCTTTGATTCGGAGCAACATTGTTGCCTTTATTGAAAGCAACTCTTCTCTCCTTTTTCTTAGCACTACCTATACAACAATACTTTTTTAGTGAAATAATATCCGTTTACAGAAAAACTGATTAGATAAAACCCACCCTCGTTATTCGAAATATCTATCTGATACACAGCGTCGCTTTGAGGATAGTAGTCGTAATCTACCTCTTTCCCCAAAACATCTACAACTCTTATATCAATATCTTGGATGTTTAAACCTCCAAAATCGGCTTGTACTCTACCCGTTGTCGGATTTGGATATAAATCTAAAGAAGATTTTATTTCTTCTAATTCCGGAACGGACACAACACAGCTTACCAACTTAATATCAATCGCGGTACTAATATCCGGATCAAAATATCTCGATGGCGTTTTCCAAGGTCCTCCATTACTATTTTTAGAAAGATATAAGGTGTTATCTTCTAAATTACCCCTGTCTATAGACATATAGGTAATAAAAGTGTCTTGTGGAGAAGTAGCAGTTTTATAGTCTACTCTAAACCCAACAAAAAATACAGAGTCTACTTCCACAGGATTGTCAAGTTCTATAAAATTATATTCATTTTCGATAAGAGAAGACAATTTTATTTTATTTGAAGATGGTCCTCCGGAAATAACTTGATTAGGGTTTCCATTCGCATCGGCATCCCAAACTCTAATGCGGATTACAGCATCATTATCTCCACTAAATGCCTTATGTACAGGTATTGATACGGCACTAATATAATCAGGATGATACGTTGTAAACTTTTGTGCATATTGTTTTATTTTTTTAGGAGTTGAACTACCTCCTTCTTCCAACAATGCACAGTGTCCGGGAAAGTATCCCCAAGTCGAGCCACCTGAAATTTGTTTGTAAACAGCATCTCTCTCACTTTCTAAAAGAGAAGATATGGTATCGCAATAAGCTCCTCCTCCCGGCCAATTAGTCGTTGTAACAACTACATAACTATCCTTTGTTAAAGTATCTTTATACGAACTATTACTTGCTATTAATGTTACAGTATAAACTCCCGGATTGAGAAAATAATGCTCAGGGTTTTGCTCTGTTGAAAACTCTAAATTAGCAGCTCCGGCTCCTCGGTCGAATATATAAAACCAATTTTCTATATCTCCGGTAGAAAGGTCTTCGAAACGAACAGATTCACCCACTTTAATCAAACGAACGGTACTATTCTCGAAATTGGCATGTATATCACTCATATTATCCGGATCATAAACATGAATATAACCGGGCTTTAAAGTATCATGATTCCCAAACGGACTATAAACCAATAACTGAACATCAAAATCTCCTACGGTATTATAGAGAATATCGGAAGGATGTAAATCATTCGTTGTTATGGTTCCATTATCTGTTTCTATAAACCAACGAACAGAATCTAAACGTTCTATATTAGACGTTAAATTGATAAAATTGATACTCGTTCCCATCGGGATATTGGTATTATTAGCGGAAAAATTAGCAACAGGAACACTATCGGGATCTATCACCGTAATATAATCCTGCTTGATAAGCGTATCTCCATTCGATCCGTAATTTCTATAAACACGAACTTCTACATCGAAAATTCCACCGGTAGAATAGGTTACATTAAACGGAAGTGTATTTGTTTTATAAACCGATGGAACATCTGCTCCTTGAAAAATCCAACGTACTGAATCGATATTATTATCGGTTAAATTCGTTTCTAAATCAAAGTTTACGGATTGCCCCACATTGATAACAGTTGGTGTTCCTGTAAAATCGACAATATTAAGGTCTAAAGGATCGTAAACCTGTATATAGCCTTGTTTTATCTCTGTATTTGCCTCTGTACCATCATTGACCGTTAAACGAACGGTATAAAATCCTGTAGAATTATAAGAGTGTACCGGATTTTGTAAGGTAGATGTTGCTCCATCACCAAAATTCCATTGCCACGAGGTTATGGGGGTCGGAGCATTAGATATATCGGTAAACGCAACATTCTCCCCTATTGGAACGTAAGTTATATCTGCCTCAAAATTAGCATCTAACACATCTAACACTTCTATTAAAGCATCTACTGTTTTTGTATCACTACCACCTTGATAATCCGTAACAGTAAGACTAACATCATAGATTCCGGGAGTGTTGTATGTAATCGTATGAGGTCCTTGTGTATTGCTAGATGAAGGAGTACCTCCTTGAAACGTCCAATTCCAACTACCAATACCTGCAGAACCTCCTGAGCCATCTGTAAAAGTAACACTTTCTCCCGCATCAATAACAGTTATACCATTCTGACCGGGAACATCGGGCGTAAAATGAGCAAATGTCTCTATTCCCAACTTTGCCTCAGCCGCATTTAATATTTCTCTTTGAGTATTGTCTCCATTATAGCGTTGTACAAGTCCTACTACAGAAATTTGTTCCTCGTCCCAATCATTAGGCAATGTAACATTAAACTGATGATTGTACGACTGACCTGCATTTACATTATTAGGAATACCAGCATCTACTCCCCAAGCTCCACCAAGATATTTTCGAGCGACATGCCTATGAGTATAACTACCATCGACACCGGATTGTTCTCCTACGATATTATCTTCCAAAATAACGCAGTTCATACGTAAATCGCCAGATACTGATGCTATAAAATCCGATGTTAGATTAACAGTAAGTTCTCTTGTTACCGGATTATAATCTAGAGCCATACCAACATCCACAACATAAGGCATTCCAAACCTATCGTTAATTCTATTGCTCCAATTTGATGTGGAAATTTTAACTTGATCCTCACTCGCAAATTTAAAACGATCTACAAGAGCAACTGGGGTTCCTTGAGTATAAGTTCCTCCAACCTCATTTCCGGAAGGACAAGAGTATTCATCTTGAAGGTGTACTGCTATAAGTATAACATCATCGTTGGCATTCGCTATATTCTGAGCGCTCGTTGCAGCGCTAGGACAGGCGCCTCACCAAGTACCCGTTATCTCTTCAAAAACGACTTTCTTACCTCCCTCTTCCGGAGCAGGTTCTTCCCCTCCTCCACCTTCTGTGGCTCCTGCATTTATAGGAGCATTCGGTGTGTCATTATAAGCATAATCTTTATAGGTTACATTCCCATTAGCATCAACAGAAATTCTAATCCAACCATAATGCGTACCCGTAGCAAGGTCTATCCTAACAGCAAGGTACTCATCTTGACCTACAGTTATGGTCGGGTTAGGATCTCCCCATCCATTAACAGCACAATCGCCTTGTCCTTCCCAATTACCATTAGCACCAATCGCAAACCCATTATTCACACAGTTTGGAACATCCCAGTTTTGGGTGTTTAATGTCCCAATAGCATATACATTGTTATTGCTGTTAGCGGAATAAGTAATAAAATCTCCATTCGCATTCCCCGCTCCTATATTAAACTCGTTCGTTCCGTCTTGGTTAAAATCAATTCCCGGCGGCGTACCATCCGGATTAATATCCGTATATACGATAGTTGCATTCAGAAAGAAAGAACTTATCAAGATTGTAAAAAGTAATGATATTCGCTTCATATTGTACAATTTTGTTTGCTTAAATAATCAAGACACTAAAGTAATAAATAAGTTGCTTCAAGAGTGATATTTTTATAAGATTTTTAAAACTAATTTATTTTCTTTCGCTTTGAGGGATAAACTAAAGTGTTACTTTTGTGACCTTAAATAAGGAAAAATGACCTCTATCAATTGTAAAGGAAAACTAATAGACCTAAGTTCGCCCAAGGTTATGGGTATTTTAAACTATACTCCCGATTCGTTTTCTGACGGTAACACTTACAATACGCCGGAAAAATCGGTAAGACACATCGAACAAATGCTCCAAGATGGTGCAGATATGATTGACATAGGTGCTATATCGTCTCGTCCGGGAGCTGATTTGTTAAGTTTAAAAGAGGAAAAAGAACGCTTACAACCGATTTTGTCTTTAGTTGCTAAATCATTTCCCGATACTATTTTTTCTTTGGACACTTTTCGTGGAGAAGTTGCCAAGTGGGCAGTAGAAAAATATGGTATTGCCATTATTAACGATATTTCTTCCGGACAACTTGATGATTCAATGTTTAAAACCGTTGCCGAACTTCAAGTACCTTATGTTTTGATGCATATGCAAGGTGAGCCGGGTACGATGCAAAAAAATCCGACCTACGAAAATATAACAGAGGAAATGCTTCGTTTTTTTGCAGAACAAATAGCCATTCTTAAAGAATTAGGCGTTAAAGACATAATTGTAGATCCCGGATTTGGGTTTGGAAAAACTTTGGAGCATAATTATCAGATACTCAAAGACCTTGAGCTGTTTAAAATATTAGAAAAGCCTATTTTAGTGGGCGTTTCAAGAAAAACGATGATTCAAAAAGTCCTCAATACAAGTCCTTTAGATTCGGATAATGGCACAAGTGTTGTCAACACAATTTCTATTTTAAAGGGTGCCGGTATTTTAAGAGTTCACGATGTTAAAAAAGCAAAAGAAGTTATTAAAATAACGGAAAAAATGCATCTATCGGTCTGATTATAAATCGACGTGAATAAACTTATTTTTTTGTTCTTAATCTTTTGAATTTCCTTTTGATCTCTTGTTTTCTAATCTTCTGATTTTCAAAAGTTATTTTCAGAAGTTTTGCCGTAAAAGCGATAAAAGCAGAAATGGAAAGGAAAGTATAAATAACGGTAAACAATTTACTAATATCAGAGCTTGGAACTAGATCTCCATAACCTACTGTAGACATAGTCATAACGGAAAAATATAAAGCGTCAATTATACTCCAATGCTCTATTTGAGTGTAAAACAGGTTTGCCCCTATCAATAAGAGAACGATAAATATAAATAAGGCTCGAAACTCTTCGTCCTCTTTTATACTTTTAATTAGAATCTTTATAAAACGGTAGAAACTAAGAAAAAACGAAATCATACCTTATCTTTTTTACTTCAAAAATTATAAACGACTACTCAAAATTTGCAAATAAATCTTTAAAAACAATACCTATACGCAAATTATTAGAGACCTCATTATAGTTGATTAAATCTTCGGAATACCCTCCAAAATACTGTATGTACAAGTATTGATTCCTATGTTTTGCTATTTTAAAACTCAAAGCTAACTTAACAAAACCCGTCAATTTATCTTTAAAAGCAGGTTGTATATGAACATCTATAAAGGTGTTTTTTACAGGTCTATAAGATGCTCCAACAGAGAAATAACCTCTGTAAGAAGTTATGTTTTCATTTCCGTTCATTTTACCTATCGGCAACCAAACTTTTGACATCAATTGCCATTGTTTACCTAAGGCTCTAAAATAAGTTAACGAGAAAAAGTTCCAAGAGCGTGAATTTTCTTCATCCCTCCCATTAGACTCGTGTTCAAAAGCAACCCAAAAGCCATCAGTAATTCCTTTTTCGTTGGCGAATAGCTTTACAAAACCAACGCTCGGATTGTAATTAAGTTCTCGAAACGGAGAAGACTCCAAATAAATGTCCCAAAATGCTTTTTGCCGATACGCAAGAAAAGGAAACACTCCAAAAGGCAAAGCGACATTATCTAAACGCTGTTTAAAGGCAACTTCAAATTTTGCATCGCTTGTTTTAGGTGTAAACCCACTCTTATTCAATGATGTTCCTGTAACAAAATAATTATCACCATACATCGAGAAAGTCGGTAATTGTTTGATGTAGTCTATACTCCGTTGAGATTGAGAAAACCCTACTTGTGATAAAAATATTACGATTAAAGATATTAAATTCGTTCTTTGCATTGTTTAGTATATGTTAAAATTTAAAGAATATCTCCTACCAAATATGATTGGAAAAGATATTCAGGACTTTCATAATAAATGCTACTGTTTAAATCTTCAATTTTTCGGGCTAACCACGAATTATAAACTTCCATTAGTGTTTCAATAATCGGCTTGTTTTCTTTTTTACTGACATTAATAATTAAACGTTTATACACTTTTCCTATATCCCAATGCGTTGGTATTGAATATTTCGCATTGAGAATATTGTCAAACGCACCTTCTTTTACTTTATATTTCTCAACAAAGTCAAATGTGAGTTTATCTAAATTTTCATTATGATAAATGTCTGCTAAATCAAAAATGCGTTGTAATTCATCTTTTCCAATAGCATTTACTATCACATTTCTATGATTTTTTGTTTTTCTTCCGATGTATTCAACCAACGAACAAAGAAAAAACAAATCATTTGCTACTTTCTCCTCTCTGCCTGTTATCATTTATTTACTATTTTAGATTCTGTAAATTGTAGTGTTTTCAAAGCATTATCACTACAAAAACAAACTTGATGAGTTGGGTGCTTGAATTTTGCTAAAACCCAAAACTGCTCTCGATTAATAACGCCATCGATAAAATCTGATATATAATTGTAAATCTGATCATTAGCCATTGCTCCAATTACAATGTCATAATTATGCTTCTCTCCTGAACGACATTTAACTATAAAATCAAGCCATTCTTCAGTCATCGTTTCAAATACAAGCATATTCAATGCTTCGTTTGGCGTGTATTCATAAATCGAAACAACTGCTGTGTCATAACGACTTGCCCATCGTTCTGCTTGTTTTTCTAACTTGGTACAATAAAATCCATCTCCGAAGTCTTTTGGAAATCTACTTTTTATAATCTTAGGTTTATTTATTGTTTTAAATCCTCCGTGATATACTTCCATCATAGGTAAATTTTATTATCTACAAAAATAGTTAAAAAACAGCATTTTATTGAGTTAGTCGTTAATTTGACACGGTTGTACCTAATGCTGTGCTGTGTATAGCATTGTTAGCAGTAGTTTTTATTTAACTTTTCCTATAACACCTTCCCCCGTTATTTTGTCGATAAAACCTCTTTCCTAACCTGATTTTATGTCTAAGTTCTCGTGTATAATAATATTTTCACTTAAAAGTAATTCTTCTCCAAGTTGTTTATATACCTAATCAAAAAGTCTTTTTATGTCCTTTCTCAGTAAAAATCTAGCCATCAATATTACAGGAATAAGAAACATAAAAATAAAAAATACAGAGCCTATCATTATGATAGTTTGAAATTCTCCAATCATTGTAGTTGAGAATACTAAGGATGCGATTAAAATTATAGTTACCAAGGCACTTAGTAGCGAAAGAGCTATACCTATTTTTCTTATTAACTTTAAGAAGAAGCCTGAGAGCATCAATAATATTCCATTTAAAATGAAATAAATAGGGTGAATATACGGTACTTCTAAACTAAAGTTTTCTATTAAATTTATAAATATCATAGCAGGAAGATTACTTAAAACCATTAAACTTCCAAGTATTATCAAAACAACTCCTATAGTTTTTATTCTTTTAATTTGTTTATTACTTTCCATAGACCCATTTAATCTAAATTACAACGGTTTCATATAACCATCAGTTATATTTTTATCTATAAGATATTTTTCTAATAACTCTTTTTTGATTTTTACTAATTACGCATATTTTTTTGTTGTGCTTAGTTATTTTTTGACTACAGGAATCTTTCCATTTGTCCATTCATCAAATTGTGATTTTGCTTCAGGAAAAACAGACCCTTGTTTTGTTTCCATATCAATAAATGCAAGAGAGAGTATAAAATACTTTTTTGGGTTATATTTTTTATTTATCTCATCATCTCCTACTTCGCTAACAATACCTAATATTCTTCGTAATCTACCAATTTCTAAGTATTCACCCTTTCCATGACCACCTATCCATAGAAATTCACTTCCCAGCTTAACTTTATAAAACGGTTTACCTACATATCCAGTTTGAATTTCTGTAACAACTGCGTCAAACGCTACAACTTTTCCGTGCCATTTTCTTAAATTTCTATCAATGTCTTTTACGACATCACTATCAACATTTGTTGGACACGCCTTTTGGGCAGAAGAAGTGAAAAATAAAATAAGTCCAACTATTATTATTAAGATTTTTTTCATTGTCATTTGTTATTCATTTATAAGTTAACACAAATATTTCGTCTAATTAAGCACAGCAAACATATTTGGCAAAACTGAGATAACATAAAATTACAACAAACTATTGCCTTGTATTTTTTGCTTGTGCCAAGTTAAAACACGAGCGGCATAAAGGCTCATACTCTTGAGTTTCTCCGAGCAAGACCAACTCCTCTGCATCCGATTTTCTAAAAGAATACTGGGCACTATCGCCACAATGCATACAAATAGCGTGAACCTTGGTAATATGTTCAGCAATAGCCATTAGCTGAGGCATTGGCGAAAAAGGTTTTCCCATATAATCCATATCCAATCCGGCAACAATTACCCGAACGCCTTGGTTGGCAAGGTTGTTACAAACATCCACCAAACCTTCGTCGAAAAATTGAGCCTCATCAATACCAATAACATCTGCCGGACTTGCCAACAACAAAATATTAGCCGAACTTTCAACTGCTGTGCTACGAATAGAGTTGTCGTTATGCGAAACCACATCCTCTTCGGAGTATCGAGTATCAATTTTAGGTTTAAAAATTTCCACCGATAACTTGGCGTATTTAGCACGATTAAGGCGACGTATCAACTCCTCTGTTTTACCGGAAAACATAGAGCCACAAACGACTTCAACCCAGCCTGTTTTATTCTTCTTCGAAGGTTTCTTTTCTAAAAACATAGACTATTAAAAAAATCCCTTTTTATAAATTGAAGCGTAAAAGTACAAGATGCGATTTAAACAAACGACTTATAATATTTAGAAGTTATCAACTTTTATCACAAATACTGAACAAAAGCTGTTTATAAAAAATTGAATTTATTGATGTAATAGACATCCATCATTCTATATTCTATTACCTTTGTGGCATCGGTAAAAAAATTACCCTTAATATAAAATTAACAAAAATGGAACATACAAATAATCAATTTAGAGTAAAAGTAAACTCCGAGATAGGCGAATTAGAGGCGGTTATACTTCATAAGCCGGGTAGAGAGGTGGAAAATATGAAGCCTGAAAACGCAAATCGTGCTTTGTATAGTGATATTTTGAATGTAGAAATAGCAAACCGTGAGTATGCTGAATTCAAATCTGTATTAGAAAAGATTACAACCACTTTCGAAGTTCAAAGTTTACTGAAAGATATTTTAGAAAATAACGACACTAAACATCAACTTTTAAATGATATTAACAATTCGGAAGACCTTTTAGGCGATTTTGAATTAATACAAAATTTGGATGCTGAAACACTTTCTAAAAGCATTATAGAAGGATTTACAATGCAAAAAAACACCTTGAGTAAATTCCTTAACGATGACCGATATTCTATGAAGCCTTTGTACAATTTCTTTTTTATGAGAGATGCTTCTATGTCTTTTGGAGAAAAGGTGATTATCGGAAAAATGGCAAATATGGTTCGTGACCGAGAATCTTTGGTAATGGACTATATTTTTAAACATCATCCTTATTTTAAGGCGGAGACTTACAACCCTAACCTTTTAAAAAACAATACCGGCATCCATATAGAAGGTGGAGATGTTTTAATTGCCAGAGATGATATCTTACTTATTGGTATGGGCTTAAGAACCAGTCCTAAAGCCATAGACTACCTTATTGAAGAACTGAATAGTCAGAAAATAAAAAAGCATATCATTGTACAGGCACTTCCTACTTCTCCGGAGTCTTTTATCCATTTAGATATGGTATTCACATTGTTGGACAACGATAAATGTATGGTTTACGAGCCGCTTATTTTATCTCCAAACCAATACAAGACTATTCATATAGAATTAGAAGGAGGCAAAACGCAATCTATTAAAGAAGTTGCTAATATTCCTACAGCACTTCAATCCTTAGGTATGGATTTAAAACCTGTCTATTGCGGAGGTACTAAAGACAAATGGATACAAGACCGTGAGCAGTGGCATAGTGGTGCTAACTTCTTTGCATTTGCTCCCGGCAAAGTAATTGGATACGCAAGAAACTCGAACACCATAGAACAAATGAATAAAAATGGATTCGAAGTGATTGCAGCCACAGATATTGTTAATGGTACTAAAAACGTTAACGATTACAAAAGCTGTGTTGTTACCATCGAAGGCTCCGAGTTAGCACGAGGCGGTGGTGGCGCCAGATGTATGACAATGCCGGTAAGAAGAAAAGATTTATAAAACCAAGCATTCTGTAAAAAACAAAAGGAGAGATTGCTTAAATATAAGTGATTTCTCCTTTTTTACTATTTAACTTTTTAAGGTCAATTAAATTGATTATATTTGTGAACAGATAACTCTTCTTACAAAATAAGTAAATATGGACTTCAAGATAGAAAAAAAGGAAAGCTATACGCTTGTAAAAATAACAGCAGAAACATTAGATGGTCAGATAACACCTACTCTTAAAACAGATTTAGTCGTTCTTTCCGGCAAAGGCGAAAAAAACATTTTGTTAGATATATCTAATTGCTCTTCTTGCGATTTAGATGGTGTTGGAGCCATTACAACAGCCGATAGACTTTGTAAAAATTCAGGAGGCGTTTTTGTTTTGGGAGGCGTTAATCAAGAAGTGGAAAGAATACTCACTATCAACCAATTAGATAGGGAGTTGAATATTTCTTACAAAATAGAAAATGCCGATGCTATGCTTCTTTCCCTTTTAAAGTAAGATTGTATTTATCGAAACAATAAAGTAACAACTTAAATAAAATCTGACCGGTAGATTTGTAAAATGAATTTCTCTGTTACCGTACTTGGTATTTCTTCAGCTATGCCTAATTCTAAAAGGCATCCGGCTTCGCATCTTGTAAACATTCACGAACGCTTATTTTTAGTGGATTGTGGAGAGGGAACACAAATGCAGTTAAGACGCAACAGAGTCCGTATGTCTAGAATCAAGCATATTTTTATAAGTCACTTACACGGCGACCACGTTTACGGACTCTTCGGTTTACTATCCACCTTTAGCTTACTGGGTCGAGAGCATTCTGTGCATTTATACGCACATCCCGAACTTAAAGAATTGTTAGATTATCACAATAAGTTTTTTCAGACGGAAAGCACTTTCGAACTTATTTTCCATCCCATAGGACACGATTTTGAAGGGATTCTTTACGAGGAAGATAGACTAACGGTAGAGGCTTTTAAATTAGACCACTCCGTTTCAAGTCACGGATTCTTGTTTAAGGAAAAACCCCGTCTTAGACGCATCAATAAAATAAAGGCAGAAGAATACCAGCTTCCCATACAACAGATTGTTCCTGTAAAACAAGGGGCGGATTATATAACTCCTGAAGGACAGACAATACCTAACTCCGTGTTAACCTTAAACCCTCCCCTGCCAAGATCTTTTGCTTATTGCTCCGACACGGCTTACAACCCTAAAATTGTGTCAAAAATAAAAGGGATTGATTTACTATATCACGAAGCCACTTTTGCAGAAACAGAGAAAGATAGAGCCAAAGCTACTAAACATTCCACAGCCTTAGAAGCAGCACAAATAGCCAATCAAGCAGAGGTTAAGAAACTGATTATCGGTCATTTCTCGGCAAGATATAAAGATTTAAACGTTTTGTTAAACGAAGCCCAAACAGCTTTTCCCAATACTGAACTAGCACAAGAAAGTACCATTTATACAGTAGACGAAGTAATGAGCAAAAGTTAAAATACCCCAACTTTACAAACTGAAAGTAAAAGATAGGCTTTATTCCTTACATTTTTGTCAGAGTATTGACATAAAGTCAGTCAAAATGACACTTTTTAAAAATTATCATAAACAACTAATAATAAGCGTTTTACGACTTAACACCAGAAAACTACATCAATAAGGATGGTTTGGCAACAAAATTGAAAGTCAGCGAGGAGATATTTAAAAATTAAAAAACATAAAGAATATAGAGATATGGCAAAAGAAATTAAATTTGACATTGAAGCAAGAGATTTACTTAAACAAGGTGTAGATCAATTAGCTGATGCTGTAAAAGTAACCTTAGGTCCTAAGGGAAGAAAT
>PDWI01019676.1_pt2 | contig 16262 bp, 7 predicted proteins | sample 1430891 | NCBI WGS metagenome assembly PDWI01 (sample SAMN01162508, study PRJNA174530) | Oral metagenome, whole genome shotgun sequencing project. | biome: Marine environment; feature: Marine mammal; material: Swab sample of the gingival sulcus; isolation source: swab sample of gingival sulcus...
GGCCCCTCTGCGCGGGATCAGGGATTTCTTGCGACTGCTCACGCCGATGGAACTCCTCGGTTGGGTTGTGGGCCGGCCGTTCATCTACATGCCTCCGAAGGACCAGCGCACGCCGGCTTCGATGCGGCGGGGCGGGTACAGCAGGGTCGGGTCCTCAAGGGTGACCAGCTCCGAAGGGCTGGGGAAACGGGCGTAATAGGGGCTGCCGGTGGTGGCGTAGACCGAGCCGTTGAAGTAGCGGGCGTCCAGCAGGTTGAAAACGCGCAGGAAGAGGCCGCCCTCGGCGTTGGCGCCCAGGATCTTCTCCGCCCGCAGGTCCAGCAGGAAGGCCGCCGGCTTGGAGCCGCTGTTGGTGGCCGAACCGAACCCGAAGGCGTTCTCGCTCTGGGGGGTGTAGCGCTGGCCGCTGCCGAACTTGCCCACCAAGCTGATGCTGTATTCGCGCGGCTTGAAAAGCGACGCCGTCATGTTCACGGTGTGGCGCTGGTCCCAGTTGAAGGGCACCAGGCGGGGGCGCGGGTCTTCGCCCAGGGCCGCGCGGTTGGCGGTCTCGGTGGGGTCGCTGGCGTTGCCCAGGGCCTGCTGCCAGGTGTAGTCCAGGGACAGGCTCAGGGGGCCCACCCGCCGGTGGTCCACGGCCAGGGTCACGCCCGTGATGTTGCCGAAATCCACGTTCGTCAGGCGCGTGTAGGTGGCGCCCGTGTAGGTCTCGATGAACTCCACGCCCAGCAGGTCGCGGATGTCCTTGTAGAACACGGTCAGCTCGGCGCCCAGGTCGTCGGTCAGGGACTGCTTGTAGCCCACCTCGTACTGCACGGTGGTCTCGGGCTTGACGTCGGGATTGCCCATGACGCCGTAGTTGATGCTGCCGGCCTGCAGACGCTCCAGAATTTCGTAATTGGAGTTGGTGAACATGGTGTTCACCGACGGGAACTGCGTGAAGTGGCCGTAGGCGAAGTGGATGGCCGCGGTCTCGTTCACGGGGTAGGCCACGCCCAGGCGCGGGCTGATGGTGCTTTTGACACCGGTGCGCCGGGGCTGGGAGGCGGGCGCGCCGGCGATGGCGTTGGCCGGGTTGGCCAGGTCGCCGGGCACGGTGCTGCGCGCGTCGAAGTAGTCCAGGCGGGCCCCGAAGCGCACCACCAGATCCTGGCGCTCGAACTGGTCCTGCACGTAGGCGGCGCCCATGACCGGGTAGTAGGTCCCGGGGCCGGGATAGTCGGGGGGCTCGTTGATGTGCCGCACCAGATGGCCCTCGCCGTAGGTGAAGTGCACGTCGTTGCCGAACTCCACCTCGGGCAGGCTCAACTCGAAGCCCGTCTTGGCTTGATGCTCGTTGTTGAGCTGGCTCACCAGCGAACCCTTGAACAGGTAGGTGTTGGTCTTCTGGCGGTAGTGGTTCGTCTGCAGGCCTTGGTAGTAGAAGTCGCCGTAGTTGCCGGTGTTGTTCAGCTGCTCGGGCGCGTCGTAGCGCGGGTCGTGGATGTCCTCGTACAGGTAGTCGCGATAGCTCAGCACGTTCTGCCGCACGCTCAGATCCAGGAAGGATGTCTCGCCCAGCTTCTGGTTCCAGTCCAGACCGTGGCTGATGCTGTGCTGCCGCTGCATGCTCAGGGCGTCGGGCATGAAACGGAAGTCGTAGTTGGTGGGGCGGCCCCGACGGCTGTTGAACAGGACCTGGTAGTTCAGCTTGGTTCCCTCGAAGGCCTCGGTCGTCAGCTTGACGACGCCGGACCACTCCCGATTGAAGCCCAGGGCCTCCTCGGAGCCGTCACCGGTGGCCAGGCTGTCGCTGTCGGTGGGGTTGTAGGCGCGCCGGGCGGTGATGTAATCATCGAAAAGATAGCGTCGGCCGCTGACCAGGTAGGTGGTGCGGGGCAGGGGCAAAGGGCCGCTGATGGTCATCTGATAATTCTGGGTGCCCGTCGGGTGGACGGTGTCGTCGGCGCGCCGGGCGGTCTCGCGACCGGGGAAGAAGAAGCCGCCGGTGTAGACCTCGGTGTCCACGCGCAAGGAGGGCGAGCCCTGCTTCAGCACCGCGTTCACCACGCCGCTCATGGCTTGGCCGTATTCCGCGTCGAAGGTCCCGCTGAGGACCTGCACCTCCTGCAGCAGGCTACGGTCGATCTTCATGCTGGGCGCGTTGTCGAAGGCGTTGTTCATGCTCACGCCGTCCACCTGGTACTGGACCTCGCCCTTGCGGCCGCCGCGGAAGTGGCCGTCGATGACGCCGGCCTGCAGGTTCACCAGATCCTCCAGCTCCTGCACGGGCAGGTTCTCGATTTCCCGGATGGTCAGGGTGGTCAAGCTGCTGGTGGTGTTCAGGTCCACGGGCTGCTTCTCGGCGATGACGACCATCTCCTCGGTCAGCAGGTTGGCGTCGCCCAGCTGCAGGTACACCCGGGTGGTCTGGTCGGAGGAGACGATGTTCTCGGTCAGGGTGAAGCTCTGGTAGCCGGACTTGCTGCCGCGCACGCTGTAGGTGCCGGGGGGAATGCTCAGGATGGTGAAGTTCCCCTCGGCGTCGCTGACGGTGGCGAAGTCCGTGTCCAGCACGGTGACGGTGGCGTCGGGGACGGGGTCGCCGAAACGATCCAGGACCTGGCCGGCGATGGTGCCGGTGGTGCCGGCCGGACAGACCGACCCCCACAGCAGCAAAGCCGTCAGGGTGGTCGTCAGGACCAGGATGAGCGGAACACGGTTCATGCCGTTCATGGGTGCCAAGAGCTTCTTCCTTTCCGGCGTCGGGCCGGAGTTCCACGGTTCAGCGGGAGCGGGCCGGGAGCGGGAGACCGCCGGCCCCCCGCTCCGATCTCTTCCCCTCCGGACTACTTCAGCAACAGGGTCTTGCCCGTCAGGGCGCCGCGCAGGGCGCCGGTGGCCGGGTCCAAGACCTGCAGACGATACAGATAGAGACCATCGCCGGGACGCTGGTCACGGAACAGGGTGACGGTGTTCTCGCCGCCGGCCAGGGTGCCCAGGGCGCGCCGCTGCACCAGCCGCCCGCGCACGTCGAAGATTTCCAGCTGCACGTTGTTCCGTTCCGGCATGGCGAAGCTGACCTGCGGCCGCGACGACGGACCGGACTGGCTCAGCAGCCGCGCGTAGCGTCCGGCGTAGGGGTTCAGATCCCCGATGACGGGGCTCATCTCGCCCTCCAGGTGCGCCCAAACGGGGCAGCAGGCGCCGGGGAATTCCCGGTACCACCAGGTGCGCGTACCGTAGCTGTCGGTGGTGGGGATGAAGGAATCGCCGTCCATCTGCAACACCCCGAAGAAGAAGGCGCCGTCGCCCAGCCCGGCGGGATAGCCGATGGCCTTCAGGTCCAGGGCGAACTCGGCCGAATAGCCGTTGTCCGCCTGCTGGCCCAGGGTGTCCACGGAGGTGCCGGCGGGCAGGAAAAGGGCCACCTCGGCATCGCCGGCGTTCACGAAGTTCAGCAGATCGTCCTGGGGCAGGGCGGTGCCGTCCGGCCCCACCTGGAAGCTGAGACGATGGGTCAGCAGCTGGTTGTCCGAGCCCCGTTCCTCACGGTTGTCCACGGTGACGATGAAACCGTCCCAGCGATTCAGATCCGGGTGGAACTGCACCACTTGGTCCCGCGACTCGAAGCCCATGTACAGGGTGTCGCCGCGGTGGAAGATCTTGACGGTGGCGTCGGCCGGGTCGATGACGAAGGCCTCACCGCCGTTCACCTCGGGTTGGTATTGCCCGGCCCGGTAGGGACCGATGGCGTCGTAGCCGGCCACCAGCTGGAAATCATCCCAGCGGATGTCGAAGCTGTAGACCGCGGGGTCGCTCCAAACGGCTTCGTTAAGCTGGCCGTCGATGGTGACCTCGGCGTCGATGGCGGGGATGATGACCTCGGGTTCCAGGGACGGCGCGGGGCCGCTGCCCACGGTCACGTCGGGCCGGGCGTGGATGCGCACCTCGTTGTACCAGGAGGTGTTGCCCCAGGGCCCTTGCCACCACACGCGGTTGCTGCTGAAGCTGCTCGTGCTGATGGGCCAGTACCAGTCGGTGTCGTAGATGGAGATGTTCCACTCGATGATCTCGCCCTCGGGCTTGTTGGCGTTATAGCCCATGAACGCCAGGTTGAAACGCATCTCGACGGTGTAGCCCACGTCGGGGGTGGCGTCGTCGTTGGTGGTGCCGTCCACCACCGTCACCGCGTCCCAGGCGGCGATCTGCTCGGGGGTGCGGGGGCTGCCGTGGGGCAGTTCGGCCCACGCGCCGATGAAGCCGGGCATGGTGCCCACGGGCTGAGGGTCGCTCAGCTCATCGTGCCACCAGGTGTACATGTACTCCGCCTGGGGGGTGGGATAGAAGTCCACGCTGCGGTCCTTCATGCCCATCAGCAGGCCGTCGAAGCGATTGAACTCGGCGCTGCCGCCGATGCTCTGGTCCTCCACGTAGGCGCCCATGTAAAGCTGGTTGTCGTGGATGAGGAACTTGATGGTGGCGTGGGTGGGGTCCACCGGCTGCCAGCCGCTTTCGGTCTTCCAGCCGCTGCCGGGGATGCCGGCGTCCTGGGCATAGTCGATGACCCAGGTTTCGGCATCGGCCCAGGCGGCCTCGTCCAGCACGCCGTCCAGGGTGATGGGGTCCGAGGTGGTGCGCGCCCAGATGGCGTCCTCGCGCTCGGCCTGAGCCAGCACGGGGCCGCTGATCATGGCGCCCAGAAGCAGGGTAAGAATCACTAGTCTCATGAGGTTTTCCCTTCGGGTCTGTCAGGCAACGGTTGTCATTGTCGGAAGCGGGCGGCGTTTTCGTCCCCGCTGCTGTTGGTCTCTTCTTGTGACAGATGGGCTCCGCAAGAACGCCGGATCGTCAGGACGGCCGGCATTCTCTCCAGCACCGGGGGCACCGGGCCCTCGGCTTCTATGGTGCTCAGCATCAGATCCACGGCGTGCCGGCCCAGGTTGCACGCGTCCACGTGCACGGTGGTCAGGGCCGGGTTCAGGTACTCGGCGATGTCGATGTTGTCGAAGCCGACCACGGCCAGATCCTCCGGCACCCTCTTGCCGGCGCGGCCGACGGCGCTGAGCAGCCCCACGGCCATGGCGTCGTTGCAGGCGAAGACGGCGGAGGGGCGGGGTTGATGACCCAGGATGCGCAGGGCGGCCTCGTAGCCGGCCATCTCGCTGAAATCGCCGGGCACCACCAAGGCGGCTTCCGGGTCCAGGCCCGCGTCGGCCAGGCTGTCGCGGAAGCCGCGGTGGCGTTCCTCCGCGTCCACGTTGCCTTCGGGGCCGGCGATCAGGGCGATCCGCCGGTGCCCCAGGGAGAGCAGATGCTCGGTGGCCGCCCGGGCGCCCTCGTAGTTCTGCACCGCCACGCGGTGGCAGCGCGGCACTTCCCCGCGGGGGTTCAGCAGCACCACGGGCACGCGCCGGCGGATACGTTCGACGATGTCGATGGTGTTCTCGTCCGGGGCCATCATGATCAGGCCGTCGATGCGGCCCAGCATGGCGCGGCCGGCCTGCAGCACGTCGTGGCTGCTGGCATGGCTGCTGGAAAGAAGGGTCTGGTACTTGTTCAGGCGGGCCTGGCGGTCGATACCGCGGATTACTTCGGAGTAAAAATCCCCGAAAAGATCCGGCAGCATGACACCGAGAACATGGTTGTGTCGGGTGCTGAGGCTCTGGGCGGCGCTGTTGGGCCAGTAATCCAGGCTTTTGGCGGCCTCCAGGACTTTTTCGGCCGTGGCTAGGTTGACCAGGGCGTTGTTGTTGAACACCCGGGATACGGTGGCGATGGATACTCCGGCGGCTCGCGCCACATCGCGGATGGTTGCCACGGGACTGGGACTTTCTGCAAGGCCCCCCAACCCATCCTGTGGCCGGTCGGACCGTTCCTGCCCAAAAGGGCCATTCTTGTCAACCCCCCTATTTGACAAAAGCTCGCAAATGGTCTAAGGATTCGCAGTCAACGTTGCGGAATCGGCCTGAAAGGGGCCCAAGCTCCGCGCCGGATTTTGATTTTTCAGGGAAGGATTTGCGGATGTGTCGCTCAGGTAGCTCTGGTAGCGGGCCCCAGGGCTCTTGTGGCGGGGGGGGCTCTCCCGTGGCCCTGCTGTGTGGAGCGGCCGGCCGGTCTTCGGCGGATCATCGGTCTTCAGCAGAGTACCGGTCTTCGGCAAACTACCAGGTCGTGCTGGCCGCCGACGGCAGCGGGCATTCCCGACGGGGCCCCTTGGCCCTGACCTCCTGGGACGGCCCGGGCGTCACCGGCCTGCGCTTTTTCCTGCGGGATCTGACCGCGGGCCTGTCCTGGTTGCTGCTGGGCGATGGCCCCGACGCCCCGGCCACCGCCACCTGGCGCCCCGGACGGCACACCCGCGTCATGGAAGGCCTGGACCTGCGCGTGACCATGGAGACCTGCGTTCTGACCGGCGCCCCGGCGGAACTGCGTCGCGTGACCATCGCCAACCTGGGCGATCGCTTGCGCAAGCTGGACCTGACCTCCCTGACGGAGGTGGTGCTCAATAGCCCGCCCGCCCACGCAAGCCATCCCGGCTTCTCCAAGTTGTTCCTGCAGACACGATTCGACGCCGCCCGCCGCGCCCTGCGCGTGACCCGCCGCCCCCGCGACCCTCAAGATCGGTATCCCTCTGTGGTGCATGCCCTTATCGAGGACGGGCCCCTGGAGTATGAAACCGATCGCGCCCGCTTCCTGGGCCGCGGCCGGCCGGATGATCGCCCCTTGGCCCTGGTGCCGGGAACGCCCCTGAGCGGGGCCGTGGGCAACGTGCTGGACCCCGTCGTCAGCCTGCGGCGCGCCATGTCCCTGGGACCGGGGCGGCAGGCCACCCTGACCTTCCTGCTGGGCGCTTTCGATGAGGATCCCGCTCCGGTGCTGCGCTCCCTGGGGGCCGAAGGCGGTGTCGAGGCGGCCTTCACCGCGGCGGAGACCGCGGCCGCGGCCCGGATCCAGACCCTGGGCCTGACGCCCGAAGAATACCACGCGGCCCAGGAGCTGGCGGTGGGCATGCTGCGGGGGGATCGCGCCCTGCGCGCTCCGGCGGCTCGGCTGCGGGACATGGGAGACGATGGCGCGGTTCTGGAGACGCTGGGGATCCGGACGGACGATCTGCTGGCGGTGATCCGGGGGGAATGTCCAGAATGCCGAACCATGCAAAAGTTTGCCATGGCTTGGAAAAACATGGGCCTTGGCCTCCGTTTGGTTGCTCTTGGCTCTTGTGACGGCGGTTTTAAGTTTAATTCCGGCGTCGTGGAAGTAGATCCCGCTCGCCTGGGCGCGGGCCAGGAAGCTGTGCTGGCGGCCCGCGCCGATCTGTGGGTGGAAAAGACCATTCCCCGGCCCGGGGCGCCATCCGCTCCGGCCATCCCCATCTGGCAATTGCCGACCCAGCGGGCCGGCACGACCAACCCGGCCGGCACCCCGTCTGCGCCGCCCGCCCGTGAGGATCTGGCCTTTGCCAACGGACACGGCGGCTTGCGCGACGACGGCCGCGAATACGAGGTGCGTCTGCCCCTGGACGAGGCGGGCCATCTGACCCTGCCGCCCCAACCCTGGACCAACGTCCTGGCCAACGAGAACCTGGGGTGCATCGTCTCGGAAACGGGGGCGGGAGCCACTTGGGCGGGCAACAGCCGCGAGCATCGCCTCACGCCCTGGTTCAACGACCCCCTGCGCGATCCTTGCGGCGAGGCCCTGCACCTGCGGGATCTGGATCCCGGCCACGCGGCCTGCTTCTCTTGCACCCCCGGACCGTTGCCCGGGGGCGGCCGCTACCGCACCGTGCACGGCCAGGGCTACACCCGCTTCGAGCGCGAGGGCGATGGCCTGCGGGTCCAGACGCTGGTCTTCGTCCCGCCGGCCGATCCCGTGCGCCTGACGCGGGTGCGGATCACCAACCGGAGTGACGGACCGCGCCGGCTGGCCCTGCTGCACCACGCCCGTCTTGTGCTGGGCGCCACCCCCGGCCATTCCCGCCGCTTCGTGCGCGTCAGCCGGGATGAAAAGACCGGGGCCCTGCTGGCCCGCAACCCGCTGGCCGGCCCCTTCGCTGACGCCGTGGCTTTTTCATCCTGCTTGCCCGCCTCCCAGGACGCGCCCCTCAGCCACTGCGGCGACCTGGCCGCGGTCTTGGGCCCTGGCGGCAGCCCCGCCCGCCCGGCGGCTCTCGGGGCCGAGGAATTGACGGGCCTCCTGGGCGCCGGCCTGGATCCGGCCTTCGCCACCCGCCTGGTCATCGAGCTGGAAGCGGGGCAACAGCAGGATGTCTGGTTGCTGCTGGGCCAGGGCCGCGACGCCGCCCGGACCGACGCGCTGCTGGCCCGTCTGGACAGCCCCGCCGCCTGCGCCGCCGCCTGGGAAACCACCCGCGCCTACTGGCGCCGTGGCCTGGAAGCCGCCCAGATCCGCACCCCGTCACCGGCCCTGGACGCCATGGTCAACGGCTGGCTGGGTTACCAGACGCTGGCCTGCCGCATGCGGGGGCGCTCGGCGCTGTATCAGTCGGGCGGAGCCTTCGGTTTTCGGGACCAGTTGCAGGACAGCCTGAGCCTGCTGCCCGTGTGGCCGGACCAGACCCGTCGGCAGATTCTGCTGCACGCCGCCCACCAATTCGTGCAGGGCGATGTCCTGCACTGGTGGCACCAGCCCCTGGACCGCGGCCTGCGCACCCGCTTTGCCGACGACCTGTGCTGGCTGCCCTTCGCCACCGTCCAGTACATCCGCGGCACCGGCGACACGGCCATCCTGGATGAGGTGCGGCCTTATCTGACGGCCCCCCTGCTGCAGCCCGGTCAGGACGAGGTGTTCTTGCAACCGGAACCTTCCGGTGAGGAAGGCGATCTTTACGACCACTGCTGCCGCGCTCTGGATCGGAGCCTGACCCAGGGTGCCCACGGCCTGCCCCTGTTCGGCACCGGCGACTGGAACGACGGCATGAACCGCGTGGGCCGCGAGGGGCGGGGCGAGAGCGTCTGGATGGGCTTTTTCCTGGTCACCATCCTGGACGGCTTCCTGCCCCTGTGCGAAGCCCGCGCCGATACCGAGCGCGCCGAACGTTACCGCCAGTACCGCAACCAGATGAAGCTGACCTTGAACGAGGCGGGCTGGGATGGCGGCTGGTTCCGTCGCGGCTACTACGACAACGGCCGGCCGCTGGGCTCCTGGGAAAACAAGGAGTGCGCCATCGACGCCCTGGCCCAGGCCTGGTCCGTGCTTTCGGAGGTGGCCTCGCCCCGGCGCGCCGCGCAGGTCATGGACGCGGTGCAGGAGCATCTCATCGACGATGAGCACCGCCTCATCCGTCTGCTGACGCCGCCGTTTCAGGACACGCCCAACGATCCCGGCTACATCAAGGGCTATGTGGCGGGTATCCGCGAGAACGGGGGCCAGTACACCCATGCCGCCCTGTGGGTGGTGGCGGCCATGGCCAAGCTGGGCCGCCGCGACCGGGCCGCCGCCCTGCTGGACCTGCTGAACCCTCTGAACCACGGCGGCACTCCCGAAGGCATCGCCCGCTACCAAGTCGAGCCCTACGTGGTGGCCGCCGACATCTACGGTGCCCCGCCCCACGTGGGCCGCGGCGGCTGGACTTGGTACACGGGCTCGTCGGGCTGGATGTCGCAGGTGGCCCTGGACTGGGTTCTGGGCCTGCGCCCCCGCGGCGACAAGCTGCTGCTGGCGCCCTGCGTGCCGGACACCTGGCCGGAGTACCGCCTCACCTGGCGTGTCCCGGATCTACGGAACACGCTGGACGGACAAGATACCGTGCCGCCCACTTGGTACGACATCCAGGTCACCAACCCCGACCGGTGCGCCGGCAGCGTGGCGCGGGTGGTTCTGGACGATGCCGACATCGCGCCCGTCGACGGCATGGCCAGCGTACCGCTGGCGCGCGATGGCCGGCGGCACAAGCTGTTGGTCACCCTGGGCCCCGACGGGGAGAAAACACCATGACAGATTTCCCCGCGGACTTCCTCTGGGGCGCGGCCACCTCGGCCTACCAGATCGAGGGCTCTTGCCTGGCGGACGGCGCCTGTCCCAGCAACTGGCACGTCTTCACCCACCGGCCGGGCACCACGCCCGACGGCGAAAACGGCGACATCGCCTGCGACCACTACCGCCGCTGGCGCGAGGATATCGGCCTGATGCGGGAGTTGGGCCTGCAGGCCTACCGCTTCAGCCTGGCCTGGGGGCGCATCCTGCCCCAGGGCACCGGCCCGGTGAACCCGCCCGGCTTGGATTTTTACGATCGCCTGGTGGACGCCCTGCTGGAGGCGGGTATCCAGCCCGTGCCCACCATCTTCCACTGGGACATGCCCGCCGTCCTGGACGAGCGCGGCGGCTGGGCCAATCCCGACATGGTGGGCTGGTTCGCGGACTACGCCGAGGTGGTCATCCGCCGCCTGGGCGACCGCGTCTCCCACTGGCTGACCATCAACGAACCCTGGGTGGTGACCGACTGCGGCTACGTGCACGGGGTGCACCCGCCCGGCCGCCGGGACATGGGCGCGGCCGCCCTGGCGGCTCACCATCTGCTGTGCGCCCACGGCGAAACGGTCCGCCGCTTCCGTAGCCTGGTGAGCGACGGCCGGATCGGCATCGCCATCAACCTGGAGCCCAAGGCGGCCGTGGACGATGACCCCGCCACCGAGGCGGCCGTGGCCCGCGCCCACGCCTACATGAACCGGCAGTTCCTGGACCCTCTGTTCAAGGGTTCTTATCCGGAGGAACTGGACGCGGTCTTCGGTGGCGCGCGCCCCGCCTTCGCGGCGGCGGATTTCGATCTCATCCGCACGCCCATCGATTTTCTGGGCCTGAACTACTACGCCCGCTCGGTCAACAAGGCCGACCCCGCCGCCCATCCCACCGGCGCGGCTCCCGTTAAGCGCCCCAACGCGGAATACACGGCGATGGGCTGGGAAGTGCATCCCCAAAGCCTGACGGACGTGCTGCTCTGGATCCGGGATCGATACGGAGAGGTGCCCATCTACATCACGGAAAACGGCGCCGCCTTTGCCGACCCCGCCCCCGAAGCCGATGGCCGGGTGCGCGACGAGGCCCGCTGCCGTTACCTGCGCCGTCACCTTCTGGCCCTGCGGGAAGCCATGGCCCAAGGCGTGCCCGTGAAGGGCTACTTCGCGTGGTCGTTGATGGATAACTTCGAGTGGACTTTCGGTTATGGGAAGCGCTTCGGGCTGCTGCGGGTGGATCCTGTGACGCGGGACCGCACGATCAAGGATAGCGGTAAGCTGTATCGGGAGATCATTGCTGCGGGGGGGCTTTGAGGGTGGTTTGGGTAATGGCGTTTTTTTTGTGTTCTTGGGTGCCCGCCGGCGGGTAGTTTTGGGCGGTGGGTGGCTGTTTTGTGGGTCTTGGATGAAAAATAATTGCTTTTAAAGCAATATTTTACTGGCTCTTTTTGGTTTTGTTTTGTATAATAAGATTATCACTCCTCCCGCTCACTTATGCCAGAGATTGCCGAGGCCTGCCATGAGTATTATTGCTGTTGATTCTTTCATTCCTGATCAGTCTGCCGCTGAGGTTAGCGCTTGTTTGAAGAAGGCCGTGCGAGCCATGGATCAGGCGCGGCACTGTGCCGTTTTGTGGTTCAAGGAGATTGTGGAGAGGGAGCTTTATAAGGAATTGGGATATGGCTCTGTTTATCAATATGCGGCGGTGGAACTGGAGTTCTCCAAGACGCGGACGGGGGATTTTCTGCATCTGGCGCGGAAGCTGGAAAAGTTGCCCCGGTTGAAGAAGCAGATGGAGGAAGGGAAGATCGGCTACACCAAGGCGCGGGAGATCGTGAAGGTGGCTGATGACAAGAATGAGGACCGTTGGTTGAATGAGGCCAAGAAGAAGAGTCGGCAGGAACTGCGCGAAACGGTGAAACGGGCCAAGCAGCGGGCTAAGCGGGAACGGGTAAAGAATCCGGCTCAGGGTGAATTATTGGCCGGGCTCCATCCCGGCGGCGCGCTCCCCGTGGCCCTCACCCACAAGGTCATCTTCGAATTGACCAGCGAGCAGTTGGCCCATTTCGAGGCGCTGGTCGAGGCCATCGGAAAGCAGGGTGGCGCGGTGGCTGGTTCGGGCCGGGCGATCATGCTGCTGGAAGCCCTGGCCTCGTTGGCGGGACGGGCTGATTCAGAGGGCGTGGCGAACCCCAAAGAACCCCACACCCAGATCCACATCCATCACTGCCCTGAATGCGAAAAATCCCACATCACCACCAGCCGTGGAGAAACCGAACTCACCCCGTCCGAATACGAGAAACTGGCCTGCGACGCCCGCGTCGCCACCGGGGACGGCCCCAACAAATCCGCCATCCCGCCCAGTACCCGCCGGCGGGTATTGGCCCGCGACCAACACCGCTGCCAAGCGCCGGGCTGCCCCCACACCCGCTTCCTGGAAATCCACCACAACAAAAACCCGCCCGCGGCAAGAACCAGCAGGCGGGCCCCAAATCCAAGGCGCGCTAACCCGGCCAAGGGAACGCCCCAGCGCTCCCTTGGGCCGCATCAGGGAAAGATCACACGGGCGGGCAATTCGGTGACACGCACCTTATCGCCGGGAATCCGGCCATCCCCCACGGGCGGATCCAGGATCAACCCGCCGGCGGGTATCGTCAGTCCTTGGCCGATTTCCATCACCACGCCGGCGCCCTCGCGCCGCAGGCTGTAATTCAGCTTGCCGAAGGGGGTGGGCAAGTTCTCTACCGTCACGCCGCCATCGTCCAGCCAGGACGCGGGCAGGCCGGCGGCCAGGACGAGGGCTTGGGCGGCGCGGTCCTCGTAGGCGAACATATCCAGCACGCCGCGGATGAAATCGGAGCCCACCCAGGTGTGGGGCATGTCGCCGATGAAGCGGGCCTTTTCCGGATCGCTGGCCACCACCTCGGCCCACTGGCGCCAGCCCGCGGGGGTGCGATGGTCCAGGAAAAAGGCCAGGGCCTGCTGCGCGCGGTCGCGTCGGCCCAGGCGGACGAAGGTCCCGATGGTGCGGACCTCGTAAGGAGTGAAGGCTTCCCAGGGTTCACCATCGCGGCGTCCCGTGAAGAAATCCCAGTAACGGTCGAAGGTGGCGTCCAGGGCGCCGGCGGGCAGCAGGTCCTGGGCGGCGGCCGGGTCCAGGGCCACGGTGGTGCTGGTGGCATCGAAGTCGCCCAGGTCCGCGCAACCGGGCACGTAATCGATGCCGTGCTTCTGCATGGCCGCCGCCACGGACGCGCCCAAGTCCCGCGCGAAACGATCCCGCTTCTGCTGCAGGTCCTGCCGCGCGGCGCTCTCGCCCAGCAGGTCGGCCAGGTATACGGCGTCCTTGTAGCCGCGCAGGGCCAAGAAGTCGTCCCAGTAGCTGTGCATGGGCTTGGCGGCGTAGCCCTCGTGGCTGATGGACGGGGGCAGGATGCCGTAGAACGGGCGTTGTTCCCGCGTCTGGTAGGCGGGCGTGCGGCGCTGGTCCAGAAGGGATTCCAGGTAGGCGATGCCCTGCTGCACGCGCGGCCACATGGCGCGGGCCAGATCCTTCCGGCCCGTGTAGCGCGTGTACTCGGTGAGCAGGTGGATGAACTCGCCGGTGCTGTCGTGCTCGGGGACGGGGTCGGCGCCGCGGCTGTCGACCACGCAGGGGATCTTGCCGTTCTCGTACTGGTGGGGGGCGTACCAAGTGAGGAAATCGCGCACCGCCTCGGGGTGGCCCAGGCGCAGCAGGCCCACGCCCGTCAGGGCGCCGTCGCGGATCCAGGAGCGGGCGTAAGAGCGGGCGCCGGGTTGGATGCGCGGGCCCGCCCGGTTGACCAGGATGTAGCCCAGCTGCGCGCGCAGGGAGGCCAGCGTTTCCCGGGCGGCCGCCGGGCCGCGCAGACCGACGCGATCCCGTTTCTCCCGCCAGCCGGCCATGGCCGCCGCCTCAGCCGCTTCTGCCGCTTCTGCCAATTCAGCCGCCTCAGCCGTGCCGGGCGCGAAGCCCGCAGCCAAGGCCGAAGAATCATCCGCAGGATAAAGAGGAATCAACACGTCCAGATCCTTCCTTCCCCCAGGCGGCAGGATCACCCTGTAGAGGGCCGCCGCGGAAGCGGCCTGAAAGCTGTCGTCGGCCCGGGCGGTCGCCGGTAGCACACCACGCGCCAGGTCCCGGACCACGATGTCGCCCCCGGCAAAGGCTCGGGCCCCGAACCCGTCCGGCGGCGTCAGCAGGCGCACACGCGGCACGCCATCGACCAGAATGTCCCGGCCGTGCAGCCCGATCTCGCCGATGGGCGCGTGCCCGCCCCGGATGTTCAGGAACTGCACCGGCGGATTGACCTGGAAGGGGCGCACGGCCAGGAAGAACCGCAGGGTGTCGGTGGTGGCGCCGGTGTTCTGCAGGCGGTAGCGCACCAGTTGCGACGAGGCCCCCGCCGGGCCCACCCCCAGGGCCGTCACATGTAGGCGCCAGCTGTCGTCGGGCTGCCAACTGACGCGAGGCAGAGGCAGGTCGTCATCCACCAGGCTGGTGGCGCGCGGCGTGTCGGCCCAGGTCACAAGCCGGCCGGCGCGCCATACGAAGGGCTCCACGCTGAACTGCCCGGGCCCGGCTTCCACGGCGCCGCCCGCGCCCAGCAGGCCTTCGCGCGGGTCGCGGTCCACGCCCACCACGGTCCAGTGGGTGGGCCGGCCTCGGAAGCCGGGCGGGTACAGGCCGGGCCGGGCCTCGTTGGCCAGGTGGGTCAAGAAGGCCTCCCGGGTGGCCGACCACGCCAGCGACCGCACCCGCAGACCGGCCACCCGCGGCGCGCCGCCCGGCCCCGCCGTCAGGTTCAGCCGTATCCAGCGCGACTCGGTTTCGGGCTGGTAGATGGGCGTCTGCTCGCCCGAAAGATCCTCGAGGCGTGTCAGGCTTCGCCACTGTTTACCGTCGTCGGAAACGGCCAACTCGACCGCCCCGGCCGCGCGCCCGTCCGCCCATTCGACGCTCAGCCCACCGTAGGCTCGGGCCTCGCGCAGGTCCAGCAGCAGGGCGGGGTCGGGGTCGTCATCGGCGGGGGCCCACCAGGTGGCGTCGTCATCGTCCAGGATGTTTTCGGGGGCGTGCCCCGCGGCCGCGGAGGTGGCCTGGGCCACGGGCACCGGCGGTGGATCGCTGGGCACGGGCAGGGGCACCACCTCCAGGTCATCGATCCAGACGCTGCCGCTGCCGCCCTGGCTCGCGGTCACGGCGAATTCCAGGGCCGCCACGTGGCCGGGCTTCTCGGCAAAATCCGGTCCCCAGGCAAAGCTGATGTGCCGCTTCTTCGTCTCCACCGTTTCCCACCGGGCGGGCCATTGCAGGTCGCGGCGCACGTGCCACCAGACGTTCTCGCCGCCGGCATCCACCAGCTTCAGCTCCAGGTGGTTGGCGGGACCTTCGCCTTTGAGGCGGAAGCGGATGGCGTAGTTTTCGGGGAAGTCCAGATCCACCTCACGCCGGGCGATGGCGTAGCCGCCTCCGGTGAACTGGAAATCCAGGCGCAGGGCGCCGCCGTCGTCGCTCAACCGCATCCCGACGCCATCGGCGGGCAGGGGCGTCCAGGCGGCGGGATCTTCCAGGTGGCGCACCGGTTGCGCCCGGCAGCCGGTCAGCAGAACAAGAATCACCAACAGCCAACGTTTTCTCATCCCTTGACCCCTCCGGACATGATGCCCTGAACGTAGGTGCGCTGGAAAATCAGGAACACGATCAGGGCGGGCAGGATGGTGATCACCGAGCCGGCCATCATCAGTTCCGTGTCCTGCACGTGCTCGCCCACCAGGCCGGCCAGGGCCACGGGCAGGGTGTACATGTGGCTGTCCGAGAGCACGATCAGCGGCCACAGGAAATCGTTCCACGCGGCCAGGAAGGTGAACGCGGCGATGGTCACCAGGATGGGCTTGATCACCGGCAGGGCCACCAGCCGGAAAACCTGCAACTCATTGGCGCCTTCGATGCGGGCGGCGTCCAGCAGTTCGTCCGGCACGTTCAGGGCGTACTGCCGGATGAGGAAGATGCCGAAGATGCTGGCCAGGAACGGCACCAGCGCCCCGGCGTAGGTGTTGACCAGGCCCAGCTCGCGCAGCAGCAGGAACAAGGGCAGCATGCCCACCTGGGCGGGCACCACCAGGGCGGCGGCCAGGGTCTGGAACAGCTTCTCGCGCCCGGGGAAGGGCAGCTTGGCGAAGGCGTACCCGGCCAGGCTGTTGATCAGCATGGAGCAGACCGTGGCCAGCACCGTGATGATGCTGCTGTTGGCCAGGTTGCGCAGCATGTCCAGCCGCGTGAACAGG
>PDWI01005530.1_pt1 | contig 16257 bp, 13 predicted proteins | sample 1430891 | NCBI WGS metagenome assembly PDWI01 (sample SAMN01162508, study PRJNA174530) | Oral metagenome, whole genome shotgun sequencing project. | biome: Marine environment; feature: Marine mammal; material: Swab sample of the gingival sulcus; isolation source: swab sample of gingival sulcus...
AATATTATGTTTAGCAAATGTTTCGAGAGTTTTGTAAACGGTGGCAAGCGAAATAGTTGGAAATTCATCTTTAATTGTATTGTAAATAGATTCAGGATTAGGATGCGTTTTATCATTTAACAAAGCCATGTAAATTGCCAATCGCTGAGGCGTAACGCTAAGTGATTTGCTTCTGCAACTTTTTTTGAATTCTTCTATTTTTTCTTGTGCCTTTGAAAAGCTCATAAGTTATCTTAAATAAGAATTTTTATTAAGTAATAAAAGTTAACTTTTAATTGATATACAAGTTTTTATTGATGAAGACCAAAGTATTAGTTAATATTGCATAATAGTCAAGACTTTTTTGCAATCCTTTGCATTTTAGTCAAAATTAAGTAAAAAGATTCTGCTAATTATAAAATATTAGTTTTATTTATTCAGATTTAAATGTGATGGGAAAAAATTCCGGCATTCACTAGATGATGAAGCCGGAATGATAGAAATGATTTTTAATATTTTTTGTATTCTGCTTTAATAAAACTTTAACAAAAAATTCTATTTTCATGAAGTAGGTTACTTCATGTTTTTTAGATTATACTTCAAGTTCGGAAAACCATAAACCAGCATTACGAATTTGTAATTTGCCAATATCTTGTTCTTTATTTAGATTATGTACCAATTGAATAAATTCAGTATCATCAAAGCGTTCCGAAAAATATTTTAATACATTGGACGGCTTACTCTCCGATAATTTCACTTCAATAAATTGTGTAGCTTCCCCATTTTCTGAAATCAGAAAATCAACTTCCTTTCCTTCTTTCGTACGCAAATAATTTAGCTGAATATCTTTACCTTTTGCATCTGATAAAAACTGTACATTTTTTAATAATGAAACTGCACAAGTATTTTCAAAAAATATTCCTTCATTTCCCTTGACAAAAGATGTATCATAAAAATAAACTTTAGGTTCTTTTACAACCGCCCTTGCAATATTTTTGTGATAAGGTCGAACTAAAAATATTATATATAAACTTTCTAATATTTGAATGTATTTTTTAATGGTATTAGGAGCTACTTGCAAATCTTCAGCTATATTTTTATATGATATTGGTGACCCGACTTTTGACCGTAATAATTCAACAAGAAGCTTCATGACTGATATTTCGTGTATTCTTGAAAATTCTACAATATCTTCCCTTATTAAATCAGTATAATATTGCTTTTTCCATCTTGCCGAAAACTCTAACGAATCTTCCATTGTTTCATTCATGCTATTCAATAATGGTTCAGGAAAACCACCAAATTTATTTAATTTTTCAATAGCATCATATGAACTATACATGCTTTCTAACTCTTTAACAGAAAAAGGATTTAACCTTAGATGAAGATATCGTCCGGCAAGAGATTCTCCACTCTGTCTAAATGTATCTACTCTTGCACTGCCGGTAATTAAGATTTTAAGATTTTTAGGCTTCGAATCATAGACTCCTTTAAGAAAAGCTTTCCAATCTTTCTTTTTATGAATTTCATCAAATATCAAGAGATCATTATTTTTTTTCCATCTTTGTTTATTTATAATTTCTCTGTCTTCAAGATTATCAAAATTTAAGTATTCTGATCTGGAATATTCTTCCGAAATTTGTTTTGAAAGAAAAGTTTTTCCTACTTGTCTTGGACCTGTAATAAAAACCATTTTCCTATTCAAATCTTTTAGTATTTGTTCAAATAAATATCTTTTCATGGCGCTAATATTGCACAATATTGCATAATAGTCAAGACTTTTTTGCAATCCTTTGCATTTTGGTCAGAAATTAAGTAAAAAGATTTTGCTAATTACAAAATATTAGTTTTATTTATTCAGGTTTAAATGTGATGGAAAAAAACTCCGGCATTCACCAAGCGATGAAGCCGGAATTATGAAGTAATTTATCAATATCTATAATAATCCGGTTTGAAAGGACCTTTAACCGTAACACCTATATATTTGGCTTGTTCTTCCGTTAAAGTATCCAGTTGAGCACCTACTTTTTCTAAATGTAACATTGCAACTTGTTCGTCCAAATGTTTTGGTAGCATATAAACTTTGTTTTCGTATTTATCAGGATTATTCCAAAGTTCTATTTGAGCTAAAGTTTGGTTTGTAAATGAATTACTCATTACAAAAGATGGATGACCTGTTGCACAACCTAAATTTACAAGTCTTCCTTCAGCAAGAACTATTATTTCTTTCCCATCTAAAGTGTACATATCTACTTGAGGTTTAATTGTGTCTTTTGTATCTCCATAATTCTTATTTAGCCAAGCCATATCAATTTCATTATCAAAATGGCCAATATTACAAACAACTGTTTTATCTTTCATCAACTTAAAAGCTTCACCTGTAACAATATCTTTATTCCCTGTAGCAGTAACAATAATATCAGCTTCCGGTACAGCATTTAAAAATTTCTTAACTTCAAAACCTTCCATTGCAGCTTGTAAAGCACAAATAGGATCAACTTCGGAAATTATAACTCTTACGCCGGCACTTCTTAATGATTGTGATGATCCTTTACCAACATCACCATATCCGGCAACAACAGCTACTTTTCCAGCCATCATCAAGTCAGTTGCTCTTCTTAAAGCATCAACTAATGATTCACGACAACCATATTTATTATCAAATTTAGATTTTGTAACAGAATCGTTAACATTAATAGCAGGAATTGGAAGTGTTCCCTTTTCCATTCTTTCGTAAAGCCTATGAACACCTGTTGTAGTTTCTTCAGATAATCCTTTAATTCCTTTTGCTAATTCAGGATATTTATCAAAAACCATATTTGTTAAATCGCCGCCATCATCAAGAATCATATTAAGAGGTTTTTTATCTTTACCAAAAAATAATGTTTGTTCAATACACCAATCAAATTCTTCTTCATTCATTCCCTTCCAAGCATAAACCGGAACTCCGGCAGCAGCAATTGCGGCGGCGGCATGATCTTGAGTGGAGAAAATATTACATGACGACCACGTAACATCGGCACCAAGTTCTACAAGAGTTTCAATTAGAACTGCTGTTTGAATTGTCATGTGAAGACATCCGGCAATTCTTGCACCTGCCAAAGGTTTTGTTTCTTTATATTTTTTTCTTAGAGACATTAACCCCGGCATTTCTGCTTCGGCTAATTTTATTTCCTTTCTTCCCCATTCAGCTAAAGAAATATCTTTTACTTTATATGGAAGATATTCAACTTCGTTTTTTACTTCACTCATTTTTAACCTTTATTATACTCTTTAAATTTATCTACCAAATCTAATTGTTCCCAAGAAAATTCTTTTCTTCCAAAATGTCCGTAAGAAGATGTTTTTTGATAAATAGGATTCTTTAATTCTAATTTTTCTATTATTCCGTTTGGAGTTAGATCAACTTCTTTTCTAATCATTTCCGAAATTTCATTATCGGAAATAATGCCAGTTCCTTTAGTATCTATATAAATAGAAACAGGCTCAGCAACACCAATTGCATAAGCTAATTGAACTAAACATTCTTTTGCAAGTTTTGCTCCAACTACATTCTTTGCAATATAACGAGCAGCATAAGTTGCACTTCTATCAACTTTAGAAGGATCTTTACCAGAAAAAGCTCCACCACCATGAGGTGCCCAACCGCCATAAGTATCAACAATTATTTTTCTTCCGGTTAATCCACTATCTCCATGAGGACCACCAATTTCAAATCGTCCAGTTGGATTTACATGATATTTTGTGTTTTTATCTAATAATCTTGCCGGAATTACCTTTTCAATAATGTTTTTAATTACATCAGATTTAATTTTTTTCTGACTAACATTTCCATCATGTTGAGTAGAAATTACAACAGTATCAACTCTTAATGGTTTGTTATTATCATCATATTCAACTGTAACTTGAGATTTTGAATCAGGTCTTAAGTATGGCATTAAAGTTTTGTTACGTTTTCTAACATCTGCTAATTTCTTAACCAATTTATGAGCATACACAATTGGCATTGGCATTAATTCAGGTGTTTGATCACAAGCATAACCAAACATAATTCCTTGATCACCGGCACCACCAGTATCCACACCCATTGCAATATCAGGCGATTGTGAATGAATTGCATTTAATACAGAGCAAGATTCGGAATCAAATTTATATTCTGCTTCTGTATAACCAATGTTTTTAACTGTTGTTCTAACAATATCCTGAATATCAACATAAGCTGTTGTTGTAATTTCACCTCCTACTAAAACCAAACCTGTTGTTACAAAGGTTTCGCAAGCTACTCTTGCATTTTTATCTTCAGTTAAAATTGCATCTAACACTCCATCAGAAATCGCATCGGAAACTTTATCAGGATGACCTTCTGAAACTGATTCAGACGTAAAAAAGTAGGACATTTAAACCCCTTTTGTTATTTTAGTTTTTGTATATAATATTTAATAAGTTATTAAACTTTAAATTTAGATAAAAAGAGTTCCATAATCAAAATTAAATGAGCTTACATGAAAGGTTATAAATGAAAACAAGAATCACAAAATTACTAAATATAGAATTTCCCATTGTACAAGCAGGTATGGTTTGGGTTTCAGGATGGAAATTAGCTTCTGCGGTTTCTAATAATGGCGGATTAGGATTAATAGGTACCGGATCAATGAAAGCCGATCTTCTTCGCGAACATATACAAAAATGTAGAGTAGCAACAAATAAACCATTTGGGGTAAATTTAACATTACTGCGAGCAGATGCTGAAAATTTAGCAAATGTAATTGTTGAAGAAGGAGTAAAAATAGTTTTTTCATCAGCAGGGCATCCCGGCAAATTTATTGAATTATTCAAAAAAAATAATATTAAAGTAGTACATGTTGTTTCTTCTCTAAAATTTGCATTAAAAGCTGAAAGTGTTGGATGTGATGCAGTTGTTGGAGAAGGTGTTGAAGCTGGTGGGCACAACGGTCTTGATGAAATTACAACTTTTGCTTTAATTCCACAATTAGTTGATACTCTTAAAATTCCAGTAATTGCTGCAGGTGGTATTACTGATGGAAAAGGAATTGCAGCAGCATTAGCATTAGGTGCCGAAGCTGTACAAATAGGTACAAGATTTGCCGTTACACAAGAATCCTCTGCTCACGAAAATTATAAGAAAGCTGTAGTAGAAGCAAAAGATAAAGACACTCACCTAATACTTAAAAAATTAGGTATGGCACGTGTTATAAAAAATAAATTTAGCGAAGAAATGCTAAATCTTGAACAAAGTTGTGCTGATCTTGATTTACAAAAAAAACTAAAAAGTACCAAACGTGAAATGAAAGGAATTTTTGAAGGTAATCTTGATGAAGGAATGATTGAAGCAGGACAAGGAAGCGGTTTGATTAAGGATATTCCGGCCGTTGTAGATTTAATGAAAACACTAAAAAATGAATATAATTCAGCTTTAAATAAAATGAATTCGTTCTAAAAAGGAGAAAAAATGCAACACTATTCATCATTAGTTTCAATACATATATTATTTGCAGGAATGTGGGTTATTTTTTTTGCGGCAGATATATTAATTAAAAAACAAGTAAGAGAAGCAAGACGTGAGCAAGTAAAAAATAAATTTATTTCTCTATATCTTAAGTTCACAAATTTATTTGGGATTGTTGGTTCTGTAGGAATAACAATAACTGGAATTATTATTGTTTTTCTTAATCCCGGATATGGATTTTTTGATATGTCTCATGCGCATTGGTTAGCAACAAAACAAATAATCTTTGTAATAATTTTATTAACTACTTTTTTTGTAATCATTCCTCAATCAAAAAAATTAAGATTAATGATTGCTCAAGGAGATGCGGAAAATATTCATTATCAATTTGAAAAAATTGCAAAAGTTAATCGTATAATTAATGTTCTAGTAATTTTAAACCTAGCTTTTGCTCTTACTCATAGAATGTATACTTAGTTATTCTTTAAATCAATTTTCATTCTACCTTACAATTAGAATAAGAAAATACTATTTTTGATTTTTAAATTTATAATTCAGTTTTTAGTTAAATGAAAAAAATTCTTCTTCTAGGTTCAACCGGTTCAATTGGAGTTAGTACACTTGATGTACTAAAAAAGTTCAACAATAAGTTCGAAGTTTTTGCACTTACGGCAAATTCGAATATTGAATTACTACAAAATCAAATTAATGAATTTAACCCGAAATTTGTTGTTGTAAAGGAAAAAGAAAAAGCCGAAAAATTAAAAAGTAATTTTAATGGATCGTGCAAAATACTTTCCGGAGAAGAAGGTTTAATAGAAGTTACAAAAAACGGTGATTATGATATTCTAGTTTCTTCTTTAGTAGGATTTGCCGGATTATCGCCAACAATTGAAAGTATTAAACGCGGTAAAAGAATTGCTCTGGCTAATAAAGAAACCTTGGTTGCTGCAGGTGAAATTGTAATAAATTTGGCTAAAAAGCATAATTCTGAAATTATACCTGTAGATTCTGAACATAGTGCAATATTTCAAAGTCTCCTTGGAGAGAGACTAAGTAATATTGAAAAATTACTAATTACAGCTTCAGGTGGACCTTTTAGAAATCACTCATTAAATGACCTTAAAAATGTTACAGTTGAAGAAGCATTAAAACACCCAAATTGGGATATGGGAAACAAAATAACAATTGATTCTGCAACAATGATGAATAAAGGACTGGAAGTTATTGAAGCAGGTTGGCTTTTTAATCTTGATAAAAATAAAATTGAAGTGGTTGTACATCCTCAATCTATTATTCATTCAATGGTCGAGTTTGTTGATAAAAGCATAAAAGCCCAATTAAGTATTCCAGATATGAAACTTCCAATTCAATATGCCTTAAGTTATCCGGAAAGATGGGAAAGTGAATTTGTTAATACAAGCTTCCCTATACTTAAAGAATTATCATTTTTTGAACCGGATATAAATAAGTTTAAATGTTTAAAACTTGCTTATAACGCAATGGAAAAAGGTGGAACAACACCATGTATTTTAAATGCAGCTAATGAAATTGCAGTTGAAAAATTTTTACATAAAGAAATAACATTTATGCAAATTCCCGAATTAATTGAATTTGCACTCAATGGAGTGGAAGATAATTCGATTATCGATTATGAAACAATTTTAGAATGTGACCGTATAACAAGAGAATATTCAAGAAAATTTAATTAATATTTTTATAGTTTGATTTTTTGATCATTTATTAGTTTAAATTAGAGATTACGGTTAATTTTATAACATGCAACAATCGAAATATCAGTTTCGAAAAGTTAAGGAAAAATTTTTTTTAAGGAGAGAAAATATTGTTCGATTCAGTAATATACTTTATTATCACAATTGCTATACTTGTTTTTGTTCACGAATTAGGTCATTTTCTTGCTGCTAGAATTTGTAAAATGCGTACAGATGCATTTGCTATTGGTTTTGGACAAAGATTATTTGGATGGAATCAAATAAATGGATTTACATTTGGTAATTTAGAAAAGGATTTCGATCTTAAGGGACACACTGATTACAAAATTTGTCTCCTGCCACTTGGTGGTTATGTTAAAATTTCTGGAATGGTTGATGAAAGTTTTGATACAAAATTTGCAAACCAAAAACCAGAACCTTACGAATTTAGAGCAAAACCTACTTATCAAAAATTGTTTGTAATTACCGCCGGCGTTATGATGAATTTAACTTTGGCAATTTTAATTTTTTGGGGAGTAAATTACTACCAACCTAAAACAATTATGCAAACAACAAAAATTGGCAATGTAGCCGATACAACTTTGGCATACGAAGCCGGATTTAGATCTTTTGATAAAGTAAAAAGTATAAATGGTAAAGAAGTATCTGATTGGGAAGCATTATTAAATACATTGCTTATTGAAAATCTTGGAAAAGATGTAAATGTTGTAGTTGAACGAAATGGAAGTGAATTTCAATTCCAGGCATCAAAAACAGTTTTATCAAAAGCAGCCCAAGAAACATCATTCTTCCCTATTGGTGATATAAAACCAACAATTAATGCAGTTTTAGAAGATTCTCCTGCTGAAAAAGCGGGTATTGATAGCGGCGATGTTTTTGTAAAGATTAATGAAGAAGAAATTTATACAACTGAACAAGTTATAAGAATTATCTCTTCAAACAGCAATAAAGATATAAATATAGATTTATTGCGTGGCCAAGATACTATAGCTTTATCTGTAAACCCCGGTGATAAAGGAAAAATAGGCATTTATATTTCCGATGTTTATTCCGGAAATGTAGATTTTGAAAATTACAGTTTAGGCGAATCCCTAGTAAAAAGTGTTACAAGTATTGGTGGTATTACAGAATTAACTTTTAGAATGCTTGGAAATGTAATTAAAGGTGACGCTGAATTTGAAAATTCTTTTGGTGGTCCTGTAAAAATTGCAAAATTTGCCTCACAATCAGCAGATGCCGGAATTATACCATTCCTAATGTTTTTAGGAATGTTAAGCTTAAGTTTAGCCATTCTTAATATTCTCCCCTTTCCGGTACTCGATGGCGGACATTTTGTAATTATTTTAATTGAAGGAATTATTAGACGAGAATTACCAATAAAACTAAAAATAGCAATTCAAAATTTTGGTTTTATTATTTTATTAATGTTAATGGCATATATTATTTATACAGATATTTCAACTTTATAGTATATTTACATATTCAAATTTGTTCTTTAAATCTTCGCACTAGATTTTAATTCTAGTAAAATACATTACTTATCGTAAATGTGTCATTCTGTATTAGTTCAGAATCAAAATCCCAAAATTTGGTTCTGAAACAATACATTTGTTAACAAACAGAATGACATTTCCATAAACTCTATCTATTAAATAAAAAATTGAAAATTCCGGTTATCAATACCAGGATCATAATTCAAATATATCTTCACATTTTTTTATTTGATTTTAACATCACAATAATTTTTACAAACTAAATAATTAATCAACAAAACAAATTTTTATAAATAATAAAACAACAATGAGGAAAATTTATGTATAAAAAAATATTATATATTTTATTTATTGCCTTTACTATTTCAGTAAATGGTCAACAAGATCTTAAGTATAACCTAAGTAACGTTGTGGTAACCGCAAATCGAGTTCCAGTTCCATTTTCAGAAATAGGCAGAAGTCTTGATGTAATTACGCAAAAAGAAATTGAATTACTTCCGGTTACAAGTATTCAAGATTTATTAGAATTTACTAGTGGAATAGATATTAAACAACGCGGTCCCGAAGATGTTCAATCAGATGTTACAATGCGTGGCGGTTCTTTTGAACAAACTTTAATAATGATTGATGGAATCAAGTTAATCGATCCGCAAACAGGGCACCACAATATGAATTTACCAATATCTTTCTCGCAAATAGAAAAGATAGAAATTCTTAAAGGACATGGTTCAAGTATTTATGGTGCAAATGCTTTTGGCGGAGTTATTAATATTATTCCCAAAAGGAATGATTTTTCTGCATTAGATATTGATTTAGCCGGAGGAGAAAATAATTATGATAGAGTAAGTGTTTCTGGATCATTAAAACTTAGCAACACTAATCACAATTTAAATTTTACTAGAACACAATCTGATGGTTATAGACACAATACAGAATTTGAGAATTACAATCTCTCGTTAAACAATTCTTTTAATTTTTCCAATGCTGTTATAAAAACTATTTTTGGGTATACCGATAAAAACTTTGGTGCAAATAGTTATTATACAACTCGTTTCCCAAATCAAGCAGAAAAAACAAAAACTTTATTTGCAGCAATTTCAAGTGCAATATCATTAAATAAATTTATTATTACACCAAAAATATACTGGCGAAATAATGAAGATGAGTTTGTTCTTAACAAATATAATCATGGATTCTATAAAAATAATCACGAAACAAATGTATATGGAGCCGAACTTCAAGCAACAACAAATATTTTAGGTGGAACTACAACCATAGGTGGCGAATTTATTCAACAAGAAATAGAAAGTAGTAATCTTGGTGAACATAATAGACAAACTAAAGGTTTTTTTGTAGAACAAAAAATAAATTTAACAAAAAAGCTTAATATTAATTTAGGCGGATTTGCATATTATTATTCTAAAATAGATTGGAAATTTTGGCCGGGTATTGATTTAGCATATAATCTTACTGATCAAATTAAATTGTTTGCAAATTATGGTAAAGCTTTTAGAATGCCAACTTATACTGAATTATTTTATAATGATCCAATTACTAGAGGAAATGCAAATTTGGTTCATGAAGAAATGAATAATTATGAATTTGGTTTTACTTATAGAACAAACATTCTAGAAATTAATACTTCCTTATTTAGAAAAGAAGGAACAAACTTAATTGACTATGTAAAAAATAATGAATCAGGATTTTGGCACGCAGAAAACTTTTCTGAAATAAATACAAATGGAATTGAATTTGGTATTGGATTAAGACTTTCCAAATTTACAAATAATATAATTAAATCAGCTAAAATAGATTATACATATTTAGATTCTGATAAATCGGACTTAAGTGCAGAGTCTCGTTATGTTCTTGAACATTTAAAGCATGATATTTCATTGATGTTAGTTAACTCGTTACTATTTGATATTGTTCAAAGTTGGACATTCAGTTATGAAGATCGTTTAACACTAGGTGATCATTTTACTGTTGATACAAAACTAAGTAGGAATTTTAATAACTTTAATATTTATGTAAAAGCAACAAACTTATTAAATAAATCTTATGAAGAAATTCCAGGTGTTCCCTTACCGGGAAGATGGCTAATTGCAGGAATTAAATTTTCTATATTATAAGTGAAAAAGGGCTAATAGAATTAACTATTAGCCTTTTTTTATTTTTTTAACAGGAACTAAAACGATCAAAATTACAACTATTATTATTATTCGGATTTTGAATTTGCTTTAATACTTCTTCTGCATTCTCAGATTTTTCCACCTTTTAGCACTCAATAATCATTTTTATTAAGCCATTGTAAAAGTTAATAATAATCTTCAAGCTTTTTTCTAGGAATTACTAAGTCCTATAAATAATTACCCTCTTTTTTGGATTGATCTTGATGTCTGTACATATTCTCGATGGATTGTTTTACCTTTTAGTTGTATAATCTTAGCATTATTCTTCCTTACGCTTATTCCTAAGTAGAATTCTAGCATTTTTCAGGAATCTTTCAAATACTGATAGAGTATTATAATTATTCTTTTTTAGAATTTTACTAAATAACTAAAATAAAACAGATGGATTATAATGCTAAGACTCAAAGAAAATTTATTTCGTTTTTATAAGCTAAATCTAACAAATCATTATATTCAAAAAAATCTATTTCTTTAGTTCCAAACATTTTAAGATGAGAAGTTTGAAATTGAACATCAAGAAAAATAAATCCTTTTCTTTTAAGATGTTTTAATAGAAAAGTCAATGCCGATTTACTAGCCTGTGAAACTTTTGAAAACATAGATTCTCCAAAGAAAACTCCGCCAATTGCTACTCCGTATAATCCACCTACAAGTTGATTATTTTGATACACTCCAACAGAATGTAGATATTGAATTTCCAACAGATTTTTATAGGCTTCAATCAATTCTTCCGAAATCCATGTTTCTTTCCTATCAGCACAATTTTTAATTATTTCTATAGTGTCTGTGTCTAATCGATATTCAAAATCACAGGTCTGCATAAATTTTCTTAGAGAACGAGGAATATTATAATTATCAATAAAAATTACTGTTCTATCTTTCGGTTGGTACCAATCAATTTCGTTATTATCATCCGCCATAGGAAATGCTCCTTGGGCATATAGATTTAACATATTAATTGGTTTAAGTAATTCCTTTTTATCAAATTTTTCTTTATCCATATTTTTTATTCATATTTCTAATAATATTCTTATTATTCCATTCCAATAAAAAATAAGTTTTGTATTGAAAAATAATCAAAAATCATTTGTGTATACATTATCTGCTGTATTGCTTTGGTCTACCGTAGCAACTGCATTTAAATTCACACTCGAAGGAATGAATAATATTCAACTACTATTCTATTCTTCTGTAACAAGTACGGTTGTTTTGTTCACAATAATATTATTTAATAATCCAACTGAAATTAAAAATCTCTTTTCAAGAAAACAAATTATTTCAAACTCGATATTAGGCTTTACAAATCCCTTTTTATATTATTTAGTTTTGTTTAAAGCTTATTCTCTGCTTCCGGCACAAGAAGCTATGCCTTTAAATTATTTTTGGCCAGTTACTATTTCTCTGTTTGCTGTAATTTTTCTAGGACAAAAACTTTTGTTCAGAAATATGCTTGGAATGTTTATTGCTTTCTTAGGTATTATTATAATTTCTACAAAAGGTAATTTACTATCACTTGAATTTCATAATCTATATGGTGTAACACTTGCCTTTGGAAGTTCTTTTATTTGGGCAGCATTTTGGACGTTAAATCTTAAAGATAAAAGAAGTGAAATTGTAAAACTTTTTTCAGCATTTTTTTTTGGTACAGTTTTCATCACAATTTATATTTTATTTTTTGATTCTATAATTGTAACTGATTATAGATATTTATTCGGAGCTTTTTATATAGGCTTATTTGAAATGAGTATTACTTTTTTCCTTTGGCTTAAGGGATTACAACTAAGTAGTAACAAATCTAAAACAGCTACATTAGTTTATCTCTCTCCATTTCTTTCGATGATTTTTATTGCCTTGGTTCTTGGGGAAGTTATTCAAACTTATTCCATTATTGGATTTGTATTAATTTTAAGTGGAATTTTAATTCAACATATAATAATTAAAAAAGGAAAAATTGAGTTTAGCTTAGAGTAAAAGTTTGACCTATAGAATTTAGAGCAAGTTTAATTTTATAATTTACAATCGATTTATTCAGCCAATCAATAGCTTCTTCAAAAGGCTCAATTCCTTGCCTAAATGTTTTAGTATGTATTGGAATAAAATATTCTGCATTAACATCTTCCGACATTTTAAGGGCTTCTTCTGGAGTACAATGTACATGTCTCCAAGGATTATAAGCACCAATAGGCATAATAGCTACATCAACTTTTTCATTTTTTATAACATTCAGTTTATCTGTCATTGTTGTATCGCCACCAAACAAAATACTTTTTCCATTTTTTTCAAAAAGATAAGCATTGTAACTTCTGCCATCTTTCATATAACCACGAGAACGATCTTTTTCCCAAGGGAATCTCCAACCAAAATGTTTAACTTCAAGACCTGTAAATTTTATTCCGGCAACTTCCAAAGTTTCATTCCAATCAAGTGAGTTAAGTGATTTCCACTTTAAGTCTTGAATAACATCTTTTGTTAAATGTGCTGTTACACACTCAATTTCATTCGGATAAATATTTGTAATCTTCTTTAATGTAGGATAATCCATATGATCTAAATGTGCATGCGAAAGTAAAACAATGTCAGGCTTTGGTAATTCTTCAATTGTTAAAGCAGGTGGAGTTAAACGAGCCGGACCAACACTCGTCCCAAATAGATAGACACCAATTCTTTTTAGTAAAACAGGATCTGTTAATAATATTGTACCGTAAAAACTTATTAAAACCGTTGAATGTCCCAACCAAGCAATGTTTATTTCTTCATCTTTCCATTTATTAGGATTTGGTTTGTACTCTAATATTAAATCTTCAGCTTCATCATTCCCTTTAAGAACTTTAGGAAAAAATAAAGTTCCTATTAAAGTAATAATACTTGTCTTTAGGAATTTTTTTCTATTCATTTTTAGACTTTAGATTTGAACCTTATTAGATAGTTCATTTGTATCATCTTCTTTTATAGGAAAATGCTTACTTAAAATTTTACTCACTTTTTCAATTCCACAAATAATTCCCTTGGAAAAATATCCATTCTTAAAATTTTCTTGAATATCATTACCTACACCTTGCCAAGTATCAGTAACAACTTTTTCATTAATTCCTTTATCAGCAAGAATATAAAACTGTCTTTCACTTAGCAAAAAGAAAAGTAAAATTCCTGTTTTATCTCTAGTTTTATGCATATTCAATTTATAGAACTCACTTTCGGCAAGCTCTCTAATATTTTTATTTCGCTCCGAAAATTTCTTCTTTTCCCTAATGCTTACTCTAATTTCACCGGAAGTAATTAATTCGGCTTCTGTAATTTTATTTGAGATTCTTAAAAAATCATCATCATCAAAAAAATGGTATACAAGTTCATTCATAATATTTTTATTTTTATTTGGGTTACAATATAAAACCATTCTACATTTTAAGAAAGTGCAATAAACAACTTAGTTTTTTACTCGATAATTTTAATAAGTGGAATTTTACAACTATTATTTTACATTCCTCAAACTGTATAATCTTCTTGGCAATGATTATATTTACATTTGAAAAGTAAATTATTTATTAATATAAAGTAGATAGGATAAAAATGGATTTAACATTAAAGAAATTAGATAACTTCGAACCAAGAAAAGGTCCGGTTTTACTTGTTGTAATGGATGGAGTTGCATTTGGGAAAAAAGATGAAAGTGATGCTGTTCATTTAGCTAAAACTCCAACATTAGATAAACTTCTTCAGCTACCAAATCAAAACAAATTAAAAGCTCATGGAACTGCCGTTGGTTTACCAACAGATGACGATATGGGAAATAGCGAAGTTGGGCACAATGCTCTTGGTGCCGGACGCGTATTTGCTCAAGGAGCAAAACTCGTAAACGAATCAATTTTAAGTGGTGATATTTTTAAAACTGAAAATTGGAATAAAGTAATTGAACAAAGTAAAAATGGCGGCACAGTTCATTTTATTGGATTACTATCAGACGGGAATGTCCATTCCCACATAAAACAGCTATTTACTTTAATAAATAAGTTGGCTGACTCGGGTGTTAAAAAGTTTAGATTGCATGCTCTATTAGATGGCAGAGATGTTCCGGGAAGATCAGCACCAAAATATATTACTCCCACCGAAGAATTAATGAATAAAATAAATGAAGAAAAAGGGTACGACTACAACTTTGGTTCAGGTGGCGGAAGAATGATTACCACAATGGACAGATATAATGCTGATTGGGCTATTGTAGAAAGAGGTTGGAAAGCTCATGTTTTAGGAATAGGAAGAAAATTTAAAAGTGCAAGTGAAGCAATTGAAACATACTACAAAGAAGATGCTGAAAAAATTGATCAATATTGGGATCCTTTTGTAATTGTAGATGAAAATGAAAAACCAATTGGAACTATTGAAGATAATGATGCTGTAGTTATGTTTAATTTTAGAGGTGATAGAGCAATTGAAATAAGCAAAGCATTTGAATCGGGTGATGACTTTGATAAATTTGACCGCATAAGAGTTCCAAAAGTATTTTATGCAGGAATTATGGAATATGATGGCGACATGCACATTCCAAGTAATTTTTTGGTAAATCCGCCGCAAATTGATAAAAGTATAAGTGAATATATGTGTAACGCTGGGTTAAATACTTTTGCAATTTCAGAAACCCAAAAATTCGGTCATGTTACTTATTTCTGGAATGGAAATAAATCAGGTTATGTTTGTGAAGACCAAGAAATCTATATAGAAATTCCTTCTGATAAAATTGAATTTGATAAAGCTCCTAGAATGAAAGCTGATGAAATTACAGATAAAACAATTGAATTGTTAAAATCAGGAAAATATCAATTTGGTAGAATCAATTATCCTAATGGAGATATGGTTGGGCATACTGGTGTGATAAAAGCAGTAATTGAATCTGTTGAAGCAGTAGATGATGGCTTAGCAAAACTACTTCCTGTTATTGATGAACTTGGCGGTATTGCAATTATTACTGCTGATCATGGAAATGCTGATGAAATGTTTACAGAAAAAAATGGTGTAAGAACTCCTAAAACATCTCATACATTAAATCCTGTTCCATTTATCATTTATGATCCTAATTTTAACGGTGAATATAAAATGGCAGAAATTGATACGCCTGGATTAACTAATATTGCAGGAACAATTTTAAATTTATTGGGATATGAAAACGTTGAAGAATATGATCAATCATTAATTGAAATGATTAAATAAACTGTTATTTTAATTACTAAGAAACCTCTGAAAAATTGGGTTGTGCAGAAAATATATTTTACTGACGTTTTATATTCAGTTTAATATCGCACTTGAGACTGAAAAATAATTTGTGTAAATGGAATTTTTCATTGATTAAAACTCCTCAAATCTGTCGTTAAAATAAATAGAAAAATGGGATAAAACAATAG
>PDWI01005533.1_pt1 | contig 16253 bp, 17 predicted proteins | sample 1430891 | NCBI WGS metagenome assembly PDWI01 (sample SAMN01162508, study PRJNA174530) | Oral metagenome, whole genome shotgun sequencing project. | biome: Marine environment; feature: Marine mammal; material: Swab sample of the gingival sulcus; isolation source: swab sample of gingival sulcus...
GCTTACGGTAAAACCTTTTCTTGCGGCAGGAGCCCTTGCCACCATTGGTCTGGGCGAGGCCTTTTCTGCGATACAGATTCTCTGGATCTATAACGTTGCGGAACTGACAGAAGATTATGTTGCCAGGAAATCCCGCCAGGCGATCAAGGATATTCTTCAGGTAGCGCCGCAAAATGCCTGGATTGTGGTGGATGGTGTCGAGCTGGAGACAGCGGTTGCGGCGATACGCCCCGGGGATATTGTTGTTGCCCATACGGGTGAAAAGATCGCCGTTGACGGTATCGTTGCAGGAGGTGAAGCCGTTGTCGATGAGGCCTCCATCAATGGTCGGGCGGAGGCGATGCATCGCCAGACAGGGGATTCTGTTTTCGCCGGTACCCTTATCAGTCAGGGAACACTCTATATCAGAACAGAAAAAACCGGTGAGGAGACCTATCTGGCCAATATCATGAAGATGGTGGAAGAGTCGATGGCCAACAAGGCGCCGGTGGAACAGAAAGCCGACCAATTAGCCGAACGCCTGCTGCGGATCGGGCTTATGGCAACAGCTCTCACCCTGCTCCTTACCGGCGACCCGATGCGGGCGTTGACCGTTATGCTGGTTATGTCCTGCCCCTGCGCGACAGTGCTGGCGGCATCATCTGCAATTACCGCTTCCCTGGCCAACGCGGCAAGGCACTCGGTGCTTATCAAGGGTGGTTTATATCTGGAGATGATCGGCCGTACCGAGGTGTTCTGTCTGGACAAGACCGGAACACTGACCTGTGAACAGCCGGAGGTTATCGCTGTTTACAGCAGCAGCCCGGATATTGACGAGGAGAAAATCCTCGGCCTGGCCGCAACGGCGGAATCCCACAACCAGCATCCGATGGCCAGGGCCATTGTCGCCACCGCCCGCAAGAGAAACGCCATTATCAGTCCACAAGCGGTATGTGAATTCAAACCTGGCCGCGGAGTGAGCTGCACCATCGCCAACAGCGAAGAAATTCTGGTCGGCAACCTGAAATTTATGGAGGAAAAAGGCGTTGATGTCTTCTGTTTTGCTGGAAAATCGGCACGGCAGAAAGAGCTGGGCAACACGGTCGTCTATATGGCAAGAGATAAAAAGGCGGAAGGGATGATCGCCATTGCCAACCCGGTGCGCAGCGAAACAGTACCGGTACTCTGCAGCCTTAAAGACGATGGCGTGCGTGAGATCCATGTTGTCAGCGGGGATACGCAGGAGGTGGCAAAAACCATGTTGCAGATATTTCCCTTTGACGGGGTACAGGGAGATCTGATGCCGGAAGAAAAATCCCGCTATGTAGAGAAATTACGCCAGAAATTCCCGGTAGCGATGGTGGGTGATGGCGTAAACGACGCCCTTGCCCTTGCCAGGGCCGATATCGGTATTGCGATGGGCGCAGCCGGAGCCGAGGTGGCGATGGAAGCTGCAGACATTGCCCTTGCCGACTCCAACCTTGAAGGTTTGATGATGGTGCGGAACCTGAGCCACCGGACAATGCAGGTTATTGATCAGAACCACTATTTTGCGGTCTCCACCGATCTGCTCGGCGCCACACTGGGAATGCTGGGCATGTTGTCGCCGATTATGGCAGGCATGATCCATATTATCCATACCGGAGGCATTCTGATAAACTCCAGTCTGCTGCTGCGCTGGGAAGTGCCAGCACAACCGCCTGCAGAAAAGGGGAGAGAATGAGATACAGGATTGATCCGGAAAAGAGCCGGGCATCTTTTGTCGCCTACGCTCCAATGCACAAGTTCAAGGGGTGGACAACCAACTCCATTGTCGGGCAGGCAGAGGTCAATGCCGACAGCGGCGAGATCACGAATTTTATCGCCAGGGCGGCAACCATGGAGTTTGAAACCGGAGACACAAGCCGTAACAAGGCGATGCAGCAGCACTTCTCCTTTGCCAGATATCCTGCAACCAGCTTTCATACTACGGCGCCTGTTGCCCTGAAGAAACGGGGAAATAAATGGCAGGGAGAGATCACAGGGCTGCTTGAGCTGGCTGGAGTTCGCCGCCAACTTCCGGTAAACTGTATTCTCTATATGGAAGAGGGGCTGCCTGTTTTTGAGTTTTCGCTGAAATGGTCGTTTACGGCCTTTGGCATGAAGGTTCCCCGGCTGCTATCCTTAACAGTACGGGATATTGTCGATATCAGTGCGGTTCTGCGCTGTTCGCAGGAGGAGAGTTATGACATACAGTAACGAAGAGGCGGTTGACAGCTTTCTTGACTATATCCGCTATTTTTCGATCGCCCACCATGTGCCGGGCCGCATCCGGGTCAAGGCATCGATGCTGAAAGTAAGAGAGCTGAAAAAAATTGATACTGCAGATGTCGAACAGATCATTGCGCGTATCGCGGGCATAAAGGGATACCGGGTAAACAAAAAAGCTCTTTCGGCAGTAATAGAGTATGATACCGGTATTATCTCTCCGGCGTTATGGGAAGATGTGATTGCGGTGAATTCCTGGCCCGCCAGCCGTGATCAGGTACGACAGAAACTATTGGCCCTGCTTGGATAGGAGGAGAAATGGAACAGGACAACGTACAGCAGAGCGGAGAAACAGAACGCAGTGAACAGCTCGCCGCGGAACTGATTGCCACCCGCCAGCAGCTCGCCGCGGTGCAGCAGCAGCTGGCGGTCGAACGGGCCGCCGCCCGGCAGGCAGCGGATGCCCGGCAGCGCTATGGGCAGATAGCGCAATCGGTGGAGCAGTTTATTGAGGGCAGAGCCACGGTGGCTGATGTGGTTAAAAATGTCTCTGCCACTGTCGCCCAGGATCAGAATCTGTGGAAAGGGGCAATGGTTGGTGCGGCCGCCGCAGTGTTACTCACCAGCGAACCGGTGCGCAACGCGATGGGCAAAACGGTGGACGGCATCTTTCCCGGACTGCGTGCAGCCGGCAATACCAAAGCCTCCCCGGCGGCAGAACCCGCCGCCACCACCGCAGAGTCAACAACTACCGCCGACAAGCAGTAAGGACATCAGGCAAAGGCCGGTTAATCAAGGTCATACAGAGGAGTTTTATTATGGAAAATATCGCAACAGACGTTCAACAGAAAGCGGCGCAAACACAGGTCTCCCCCGCGGCAGGACAGATGATGACGCCACCGGTACAGGCACCGGCCCCGCTCTATCCCCAGCACCTTGTGCAGCAACCGCCAACTGCGATGCCAACGGTACAGCAGCCGCAGAGCGCCTCCCCTTTAAGCGAGGCATTTACCGCCGGCGCGATGGGTATGGTTATTGTCGGTACCGGAGCAATGGGGGCCAACCTGCATAAGGTGAACAACGGTGAGATGGAGATCGGCGAAGCGATTACCGACAGCCTTGGCAAGGGCGCGGCAGGTGCGGTGGCAGCCGCCGGAGCGACCTATAGCGCCGCCGCCCTGACAACCGGAGGCATCCTCGGTCTGGCGGTAACCGTTGCAGCGGGAACAGGAATAAGTTATTTACTCAGTAAGTAAGACAAACCAGCACGGCTGGGCCAGACAGCCTCCAGTCACGACAAGGAATGGGACACAAAACTTCGGGACTCTGCCCTCTGTCTGCGAACCGGGTTTCGAATAAATAGAAAAAGGAGCACGACTTATGGATTATCATCAATACAGCCAGTATCAACAACCACAGGCAGGAGTCGCCACCCCGGCAAGCCCTGCCGTAAACTCCACTCTTGGTGTCAATGTGCAGGATTCGCAGTTCTGGAAAGGCGCCCTGCTTGGAGCGGCGGTCGCCCTGCTGGTCACCAACGAATCTGTCCAGAAGGGCGTGATCAAGGGAGTGGCCGCCCTCAGTGCCGCGGCACAGAGCGGCATGGAGGAGATGAAAGAAAAATTTGAAGATGTCAAGGCCGAAGCAGAGGCAGAAAAAGCAGCAAAAGAGGCCTGATCTTCCCTGCCCTCCCTCTTTTTGCCAGGAGGGAGGGCTCTAACCCGAAACTTGGTGCAAAGAGTCCGGGTTTCACTCTTTGTTGTCGCCGGCAGCTGTCTGGACCGGCGCTGCGGGGTGATATGCCGTTCTCTTCTGCCGGGAGTATCTGATGCCGGTTCGTTTTACTGTTCGTCATCACTCTTTTTATCGCAGCCGGCTGCATCTTCCCCTGCTGAAAGGGAACGCGGCTCTCTGTCGTGAAGTAGCAAAAAGAGCAGATCTTTTCCCGGCGATTGACCACCTTGAGGCACGCCCCCGCACCGGCTCACTGATCCTGCTGCACCGGCAGGGATTTGCCGATTTCAAGATAGTCGTCGCTGCCATTGAGACGATGGGCGAAAAATTTGCCGCGCCTCCTGTCTCCCCCACCCTCCAAAAACAAACCGGCAGGAAGAGATATCATGTCTCCGGGTTTTCCCTGCTCTGCAGCGGGCTCTATCTCCTGTATCATTCGGTGAAACGGGTTGTTACTGCCGCAGTACCCTTCTCCCTGTTCCAGCTGCCAGCGCTGATTACCCTGGGACTTGCCTGGCCTATTCAGCGGCAGGCGGTGGATAATCTGCGAAAGAACGGGCGCCCGGATATGGGCATGATCTCCACCGGCCTGCTCTACTACTCCCTCTTTGCCGGCAATGTCCTCGCCGCCTATACGATTTTCTGGCTCTTTAACCTCTCCAGCTGGCTGGAGAGCCGTATCCAGAGGCGCACCCGGCAGACCATCCGTGACATGCTGCTGACAAGGGAGGAGAGCGTATGGCTGCAGCGAAACGGCGCGGAGATTGAAGTCGCAGCAAGCTCCCTGCAACCCGGCGACAGAATCGTCCTCCGCCTGGGGAGTGTTGTGCCGGTAGATGGAATTATCCGCCAGGGGCAGGCCTTTATTGATGAATCGTTGCTGACCGGCGAGGCACAGGCGATGGCGAGGACGGTGGGCGACCAGGTTCTGAGCGGCACGGTGGTCAGCGGCGGCGAGATTGTCGTCACGGCGGAAAAAACCGGGGAAGAGACCAGAATTGCCGGTATTGTCCGCATGGTGGAGACCGCGGAAAATGATCCGGGAGATATGCAGCGCTTCAGCCAGCGCCTCTCGCAGACAATGGTTCCTCTCTCCATTGGCATCGCAACGGCGGGTTTTCTGATTACCGGCAATATGATGCAGGCGATGGCCCTTGTTGTTATCGGCTGCCCCTGTGTTCTGCGGCTCTCCTCCTCCGTGGCTGTCAGTACACAGGTGGCGCGAGCCTCACAGGAAGGGATTCTGATAAAAGGCGGACGCTATCTGGAGCTTGCCGCCCGCATGGATACCCTGGTGGTCGACAAAACCGGCACCCTCACCGTTACGGACGGCCAGCAGCCGGATATCACTGTGCTGGATCACCGCTTTTCCAGACAGGACCTGTTACAACTTGCCGCCAGCATGCAGCAGGTCTGGCCCCACCCGGCAGGACGGCAGCTACAGACAATGGCCGCCGCAGAAGGCCTTGAACTACTCCCGCTGGAGAAAGCGGCGTTTACGGTAGGGGCAGGAGTCGGCGCACTGCTTGACGGGGAAGAGATCCTCTTTGGCAGCAAATCCTTTCTCATCGATGCCGGAGTCCCCTTTCCTGCCGACAAACAAAAAATTATCGCCCAATATGAGGGAAGTGGCAGCAGACTTCTGCTGGCCAGAAACGGGCAGTGCCTCGCGCTTTTTACCGCCGGCCACAAGCTGCGTGGTGGAGAGAGAGCTGCACTTGCCAGACTGCGGACAGGTGGTATCCGCCATCTGGTGCTGTTAAGCGGAGACTCCGCCAACAGTGTTGAGAATATCGGCAGAGAGCTTGGCTTTGATCTGGTTCTTGGCGGCCGAAGCCCGGAAGAGAAGGCCGCCTGGATAACAGCATACCGGCAGAAAAATCCGGCGGCGATAATCGGTATGGTCGGCGACGGGATCAACGATACACCCGCTTTTGCCGCGGCAGATATCGGTATCGCCATTGCCGACGGCGGTGCTGATGTTACCGTTGAATATGGTGATATTGTCGTGCAATATGGCGGCATCACTCAGGTCGCCCGACTGCAGGAGCTGGCAATGGAGACAGAGCGCAAGATAAAAAAAGGCTATAGTGCGGCAATTGGCCTGAACAGTCTTGCCATTGTCGGCACCGCGTCAGGGCTGTTTTCACCGCTGACAGGAGCACTGATACATAACGGAATAACCGTAGCTGTAGTGGGCTATGCCGCGGCTGGCCGGCGGCAGCAGAAAAATTTTTATTAGTCTCTATAAAAAAGATTTGACACTATAAATCGCATCGGTTATCAAAAGAGGAAAAAGGAGTAGGTGCTGCTCTTTTTTTTTGCAATCCAGCTTAGCTGGTGCTAATCTTATGGTGATTCTCTAAAAAATGAGGCAAGGAATGAGTGATGCGATAATGAATTCTGATGTTCGTCTTGGTAACCTGCATATTCGGCTGGAGGGTGAATTCAGTACCACAACGGCAAAAGAGGTGACCAGATATATCAGTAATGAGTGGAATGGTAATGGCAATATCTTTATCCATACAAAGAAGATAACGGAAGTACAGCCAGCATCGCAGCAGGTGTTTCAGGCAATGGTCGGGTTGCTTGATCTGTCCCGGGAGCATATCTATTTCGTCGGAGAACTTGGCAAAAAGTTATGCCATGAACATGGCAGGGTTATTGTTCCTCCGGACAAAAAGCATCACCATGGTGGTTGCGGCAGGTGCAAAAATTGCTCTTGCGGCACAAAAAAAGAGGCAGTGAATTAACCAGGATTGCTGGGCAAACAGCCGATCACAACAAAAAATAAAACCGGAACTTCGGGACACGGTCTTCTGTTTCCGCACGAAGTTTCATATAAACTCCCCTCTTCTTTATTGCAGTGGGGATGGCAGAGGCCTCCTCTCCATAATGGAGAGGAGGCATGTTTGATACTATCAAGGAGAAAAATTATGGCAAAAGCATTGATTGTGTATGGTTCAACCACCGGAAACACTGAGGCAGTGGCGAATCAGATTGGCGAGGTTATGAGCGGCAAGGGTGTTGACGTAACGGTAAAGAACGTTACCGATGTCTCTGTTAGCGAACTGGGCGGGGAGTATGATGTCACTCTGCTCGGCTCCTCCACCTGGGGCGATTCCGAGATTGAGTTTCAGGAAGATTTCCAGGAATTCTTTGATAACGAGATCGACAAGGCTGAACTAAAAGATAAAAAAGTGGCTGTTTTCGGCTGTGGTGACAGCTCCTATGAGTTCTTCTGCGGCGCTGTTGATGAGCTTGAAGAGAAGATGAAAAGCCTTGGCGCAAACAACATTAATGTTTCACTGAGAATTGATGGCGATCCTGGCGATGTAAGCGGTGAAATCGACGAATGGGCGGAAGAGGTTGCTTCTTCCCTGTGATCCCTTTCATGTATGGACTGCCCTGCGGGTACTCCATACATGACCGTCTCCCCCCTGCTTCCGGGGGGAAATATTGTCGCATCGATAAGGTGGAGGAATCTTTCCTCCACCTTTTTTATTTGCGTAGATGCAGCCAGGGCTGCCGGAAAAAATCGCCTCCCGACGAAGCCGTCTTTTGTATATCCCTCCTTATTGTCGTTTTTCTTGGTGATTTTCGGGCTAATCGTTTATGCTCCTTATTTATCATGAAGATCGTGATTCCTCTATTTGGTAAATTGTCCAATAGTACTCTGAGAACACCTCTTTTTATGATTTTTCGCAGGTTTCAGGTCAAGGTCACATAACAGGAAGGATAGTTAAAAGAGGTTGCCCACCCCCTACACAAGGAGAGAGCAAATGAAAAAAACCATCACAGCGACAGTACTCCTTTCGCTGGCAACTGTTCCAGCCACTGCAATTGCTGCCAGCAACACTGAACTGCAAGAAAAAATCAACGAACTCAGCAGGCAGCTTGAGCTGCTTAAAGCCCAGGTCGCCGCCCAGGCACAAAAAAGCGATGAGGTTGCAGACAGTGTGGAAGAGCTTGAAGAGCGCTCAACTGAATGGGATATCAGCTCCCGCTTTACATGGTATGGAGATTTTCGTGCCCGTGCCGATTATTATGATGCCGATACCGCAGGCAGCCGTAAGCTGGAAAACGATACCATCTACAGTAACCGGCTACGCTTGAATATGCGGGTGCATGCCAGTGAAAATATTGAGTTCAAGGGTCGGCTCGCCATGTACAAAACCTGGGGTCAGCAGTCCGCATGGAATGATTCCAGCGGCAGTATGTATCCTGTTTTCGACGGTAATGTCACCAGAACGCCACGGGAGGACTCCGCGCTGTACGTTGATCGGGCCTATATTAACTGGAACGCCATCGCTGACTCCAGTTTCTGGTTTTCCATCGGACGTCGCCCCACCACAGACGGCTACCCTGCCAACCTCCGGATGAACAACAAGAGACGTATGGCCACCCCCATGGCCTTTATGGACTGGCCCTTCGATGGCCTTACCATCGGCTATGCCTATAACTGGAATGAAGAGGCGACAGGCAGGTTGCGGTTTTGTTACGGCCGCGGTTTTGAAAGCGGCCTCAATGGTGATGAGCCTGGCTCAATAGATGATATGGATTTTGCCGGTTTTGCCTGGGATCTCTATAAAAAAGGGGACCGCTTTCTCTATGTGCAAAGCTATGTTGCAGATAATCTGATTAATTATCCCAATTTCCAGGACCCGATTATCAATACAAACTTCGGCGAAATAACCGGCATGGGGCAACGAAAAAATCTCGGCAAGGTATGGCATTCCACCGCGGTATATATGGATAAGACAGGCCCTGTTAACTTCTTTTTTGCCGGCGGCTTTTCACAAACAGACCCGAATGAAAATGGAATGTTCAACAATCCTGTATCTGGCCCCAATACCGGCGGTGAAAATGGCTACTCGCTCTATACAGGTATCCGCTACGATATTGATGAAGCCGGGTTGAAATTTGGTATCGAATACAACCACGGTTCACAGTACTGGCTGGCTATGTCTCCCGGTCATGACGATATCTATGCCTCCAAACTTGCCACCCGCGGAGATGTCTGGGAAATCTATACTATCTGGGATATTCCCGGCGGAGAGAGAATTTCTCAATATGCCAGCACCTTTCTCCGGCTTGGCTGGCAGCACTATGCGTATGATTATACCGGATCAGGCGACTGGAATTTGCTGCCTCTGGATATCGATAGTGCCGCAACCATACAGATGTTACAGATGATGGGTATGGATTCCATTAAAGATGCCGATCAGATTTATCTTGCTTTTGAAGCCTATTTTTGATCCGTCTCTCTCTTATGACAACAAAACCATCTTCTGGCTGAGCTACCATGATTACAGGAGGATCTTATGAGTACCAGACGGACAACTCCGGGCAGGTTCGGGGTAAAAATTCTTGGCTTTTACCTGCTGACCCCGGCCTTTGCCATTGATGAAAGGCAGTAGCCAGATCTCTGGCCGTTGCAAGACCCGATGAATATCCTTGCCGGAAAGCTGGTCAGCCTTGCTGGCCAGCATAAACAACTCTTCAGATACTGTATAGCTAACCGATGCTGACAATAGCCAGTTACAATATTCGTAAATCGGTCGGTTTGGACTGGAAAAGAGATCCACAGCGGATTCACGCGGTTATTGCCGAACTTGATGCCGATGTTGTCCTCCTGCAGGAAGCCGATAAACGTTTCGGGGCCCGGAATGGCACCTTATGTAAAAGCACCTTGTTTGAGGATTTACAGTACCGTTTTACCGATATTGCCGCCCACCCCAACAGCCACGGCTGGCACGGCAATGTTATCCTCTATCGAAACCCGTTAACGCTGCTTGATTGTCAGCGTCTTGTTATCCCTTCTGTTGAACCACGCGGCGCGGTTACGGCCTCGCTGATAACAGGCGACGGCAAGATACTGCAGATTGTCGGGACACATCTCTCCCTGCTGAGACAGACCCGGCGACGACAGATTGCCAGCATTATCGATCAGGTCAAGCAAACCCACCAGGATTATATCGTCATTGGCGGCGATTTTAACGAGGCCAGGGCGGACAGGTGGTTTGATAATACCCCCCTGCTTGCCGATTATCAGCTTGTTACCCCCGGCCCCAGTTTTCATACCATCAGACCGCTGCGCGCCCTGGACCGTTTTATTGTCGGGCAGAATGTTACTGTCAGGCATTCGGCGGTACACTATTCACCGCAGGCAAAAAAAGCCTCGGATCACCTGCCCGTCATTCTTGAACTGGATCTGCCGTCATGCTGAATATTATCATTATATTGCACGCGCTGCTGGTCCTTGGGCTGACCCTGCGCATTCTCTGGCGGGATGATTTAACCCCGGTGGCACGCCTGGCATGGTTTATCATTATTCTGATCTTCCCCTATGGCGGGGTCGGCATCTACTGGATGTTCGGTGAAGTAAAACTGGGTTTTAATGCCGACAGCCAGGCGCAACAGACGATCGCCCGCCTGCATGAATTTGCCCCGCAGGTACTGGGTGAGCCAGAAAGTATCAATACGAAGATCCCCGGACAATATCGTGCCGGTTTTGCCTATTCACATTCGGTTAACGCTTTTTATCCGGTTGACGGTAACCAGGTCACCCTTCTGCCGGATGCCACTGCTACCCGGCAACAGATGATTGCCGATATGGATGCAGCCACCCGACAGATCCATATCCTTTACTATATCTGGCTCACAGATAATACCGGCAGAGAAATCGCGGTGGCTCTGATGCGGGCGGCAAAGCGCGGTGTTACCTGTCGGGTGATGGCAGATGCAATGGGCTCGCGCGTATTGATAAGGTCCGATCTATGGAAAGAGATGGCAAAAGCAGGCGTTGAGCTGGCGGTCGCGCTACCATTTAACCATTTACTCAAGACCATTCTGTTTAGCCGTATTGATCTGCGAAACCACCGGAAGATCACAGTGATTGACGGGACAATTACCTATTGCGGCAGTCAGAATTGCGCTGATCCCGAATTTCTGGTCAAGGCGAAATACGCACCCTGGGTGGATATAATGCTGCGTCTGACCGGGCCGGTCGTTGCCCAGAATCAAATGCTGTTTGCCAGTGACTGGTTAACAGTAAAACCAGAAACGCCTTTATGCGAGTTTATTTTTCACACGCAAAATGAGGGCGATGGTTCCACCGTTGCTGCCATTTACAGTGACGGTCCCACCGAACGCCAGTCGGCCACCCCGCAACTGTTCACCACCCTGTTTGCGCAGGCCCAATCGGAGCTGATTATTTCCACCCCTTACTTTGTCCCCGATTATCTGGTGCTGGGGGCACTGTGTGCCACCGCATACCGCGGGGTTAATGTGACGTTGATTTTTCCGCAACGCAACGACTCCTTTGTCGTTGCCGCCACCAGCCGCAGCTACTATCAGCAGCTGCTGGAAGCCGGAGTCCGCATTTATGAATATAAGGGTGGTCTGCTGCATGCCAAAACCCTCACTATTGACGGTAAACTTGCGGTAATCGGCTCAACCAATCTGGATCTGCGCAGCTTTGACCTGAACTATGAAAACAATGTGCTGATTTATGATGAGTCGGTTACCGCGGCTATCAGAACCAGACAGTACGACTATATTGACAACTCGAACAGCGTTGATCTGGATATGGTCAATAGCTGGCCGATTTTCCGCCGGCTCTGGAATAATGTGATTGCGACCATTGGTCCGGTTTTATAAAACCATTACCAATCGAATTTACCTGCATACATATTCACCTGTATAACAGGTAAATATGTTTCTGGAAAACGCTACAGACTTAAAGAAAACCCGAACAGGAACTGATCTGTTTATGACCGCCTTCAGCCAGACCTTTGGCACCGGTGCCGGTGACAGGAGAAAATTGCCTGTAAAAGAGATGGCAACCGCAATCTTGTTACCGAAATAACAATCGGTCTGAAAGGGAGAATCTGGCAGAGATGCCAACTGCGTACAGCGATAATGAATGCCAAAAAGGCCGGGAATATTGGCTGTACGGCTGGTATTGTTGATCCAGTGGGTTTACAATAATTTTCGCAGAAGGGCTATTTGCAGGTCATACTTCAGAATCAGCCTGCTGCTTTTTTGCTGAAGCCACGCGCCGCTTTTTTTCCGGCTGATAGAGCATATGGTGCCAGAGAGCGAAACCGGCAAGCAGCAGTCCGGCCCCGGTATGAATATTTTTGACAGTCCTGTTACCTTTTAAAAATGGGGTGGTGAATACAGCAGTGCCAAGAGAGGCCGTCATACCGATCTTTGCAAGCTCTTTTCTCAGCTCAATATCAGGCTTTTTTGCGGGCATTTCGCTTTTGTCTTCGTTTTATGATGGTCTTCTTCGCTCCCTTACCTGTTTCAAAGGCCAACGCACAGGTAATTGCTCCAGCGATACTGCAGGCGATAGGAATAAAGGGTGCCATGTTTCCTCCCGAATTGCAATAAAAGATACAGGATTAGCAAAACTATACTCTGTTACCGGTATCCAAGCATATTAGTTTGTTCTAATTGGCAGGTCAATGGAAAATTTTTTAAATCCCGCTGGTAAATTTACAATTGCTTCCAGGATAAAAAACATACTGAAATTACAGAATAATTCATTACCCACCTCTATAACCTGTTATTTTTCCGGCAATTAAGGTATTGCACATTTTAATTAAATTGTTTTTTATACTCCGGCTTAATTAATTTTAATCTAATTATCTCATATACTTTTGCAGATGTTGGGTACTGTTCGCCTTCAGGAAAACTGCTGCTCCTGGCGAAAAGTACCGACACGTGGGAGAAAGCTGGATGGTAACTGCGCCAGACATTCGCCACTTACCTGTCACCCATAGAGAGAAACGGTTAACGATCCAGAATCAGGCCTGCTGGTTCGGATGTTGAAAAATCGGAAGAGGAACTGCAATGAAAAAAACAACATACTCCCTTTGCGGCATGTGTACCGTTCGCTGCCCGATAAAGGTAGAGAGCGAAGGAGACCAGATCACCTGGATTGAAGGCAACCCGTATCAGCTTAATGGCGCGCTCTGCGCCAAGGGCAGCGCCGGTATAGCTCTGCGTGATGACGATCAGCGGCCGCAAACGCCGCTTATCCGTACCGGAAACCGCGGCGGAGGACACTGGAGAGAGGCAGGCTGGGAGGAGGCTTTTGCCTATATTGCGGAAAAACTGAACTCCATTCGCGATAAATACGGTCCGGAATCTGTCGTGCTTTCCAGCCGGGGCGGACCATGGCAGAGCCTTTATAAAAGCTTTATCCATGCCTTCGGCTCCCCCAACTATACCAATCATGACTCCGTTTGCGGCAGGAATACCCACCATGCAAGCCTCTCCATTAATGGAGTCGGCCGTAAGGGCTTTGCCTACGATATAAAAAATGCCAGACATCTGGTGCTGTTCGGCCGCGATATGTTTTCGGCGCTGCGTATTGCCGAGAACCTGCAGACCCTTGATATGCTCGGTAAAGGCGGCCGCCTTACCTACATCGATGTACGCCAGACAATGACCGGCGCCAAGGCCAGCCGTTTTTTTCAGGTACGGCCGGGCACCGACTATGCCTTCGCCCTTGGGATTATCCATGGCGTTATCAAAAAAGGGTATTATGACCAGGAATTCCTGGAAAAATATGTCAGTGGCGTCGAAGAGCTTTTCGCCTTCATTGAACAATACACTCCGGCATGGGCGGCGAGGGAATGCAATATAAAGGAGAAAGAGCTGCTCGCCTTTATTGAAGAGATAGGAGAGGATCGCCCCAGTGTCATCTTCCATCCGGGCTGGAACCTTGCCCGCTATCGTGACTCTTTCTATGCCAGCCGGGCAATGCATATCCTTAACGTGCTGATGGGCAATATCGAGATGAAAGGCGGCCTGTTTATTCCCAAGGGGGCAGGAGACTGTGGAAAAAAAGGAATACGCTCCATCGATATTGCCAAGCCGGATATCAAGCGAGCCGACGGAGTGGGCTGGAAATATAAGCATTTCGATAAAGGACCGGGTCTGGTCCACCTTTTCTACGACACACTGCGCACACAAGAACCCTATCCGATAAAGGCATGGATCGCCATGCGCCATGATCTGCTCTCCGGGATGCCGGATCCGCAGGAGCAGAAACGCCTGCTTGACCGTTGCGACCTATTGGTTTCCATTGATACCAACTACAGTGAGTTTGGCTGGTTCTGTGATGTTATCCTGCCAGAATCCACCTATCTTGAACGCGACAGCTTTATTGTTCAGCAAAAAGGCCTTAAACCGCGGCTGGCGCTACGCAGGCGGGTTGTACCGCCCCGTTACAATACCAAAGACGGCTGGGAGATCTTTCGTGATCTTGCCCGCAGTCTTGGCATGAATGATTTTCTCCCCTTTGATACCATTGAGGAGTTCTGGGACTGGCAACTTGAGCCCACCGGCTATACAATCTCCGACTTTGATGAGAAGGGTTTTATCGAGTTGACGGACACCCCGGTATTTTTCGATCGCAATAAACTCGATGGCAAGTTCAAAACGCCCAGCGGCAAGATTGAGATTATCAGTGAAAAGCTGACTGCCGCCAATCTTCCCTCGTTGCAGCCTTTTACCGCCCCGAAGAAGGTTGATGAACACGGCGTTTTTCGCCTTATCTACGGCAAGGTTGCGGTCCATACCCAGGGGCATACCATCAATAACCCGCTGCTCTCCGAGCAGATGCCCACCAACTGTCTGTGGATAAACACCCTTGTCGCGAAAAAGCTCGATATTGAGGATGGCGATCTGGTTGAGGTTTCATCACTCAAAGAGGGGTATAGCGGTACCATAAGAGCCCATATCACTGATTTTATTCACCCGGAGGCCGTCTATACCACCCACGGTTTTGGCAAGGAAATCCCGCGCCAGACACGAAGCTATCACAGCGGTCTGAGCGATCAGAAACTGATGGTTGGCTCTCTGAATAACTGGGACAGGGCCGGCGGCTGTATCAATCTTTGTGAAAATTTTGTGCGGGTACAAAAGAGTATTCGTAATTCGAGAGAACTATTTGTCCTTTAGAGAAAATTTTATGAAACATTACGCGATTCATCTCAATACCCGCCGCTGTATCGCCTGTCATGGCTGTGAGGTGCACTGCAAAGTGAACAAAAGACTGCCGGTAGGCCCCCTGCTCTGTGAAATCACCACCAGCCGCCTGAAAAAGGCCGGCAAGGTCCCGCGAGTGGAAATAACCTTTTCCCACTGCCGCCATTGCGAACAGCCCTTTTGCGTTTCCGCCTGCCCGGTGGAAGCGATGGTGCAGCGAGAAGATGGCATTGTCTTTATTGACCAGGAAAAATGTATCGGCTGTATGGCCTGTGCCCGCGCCTGCCCATGGGATATACCGGTTAAAAATCCGGAAAACGGCAAGGCGGTGAAATGCGACCTCTGCTATGACCGGATCGACGCGGGACTGCGCCCGGCATGTGTCACCAAATGCACGACTCACGCCCTGCAGCTTGTCCAGCTCGACTATTTTTAGATAATGATCCGCTCGGCAAAAGATTTTATAGAAGACATCTGTCTGTATAAAGAACAAAGATGAAAACCAATATCTCGCTGCCAAAGGGATTATGCTGGGTCACAGCCACGGGAGTGGGAGGGATTGCCGTGCTATGCGGCTTTTTCTCGCTGTTTCTGGCAGCACCGGCACTGGTAGCCCTGATGCCCTTTATCACAGGATTTAACGGTGCTGTCAGCGGCTATAATCTTGTTGATAAAACAGAGAGATATTCCGGCTTATGGGGTGGATATCTGCTTGTTGCCCCTCTCTTCTGCGGCACGGGAATTCTGTTGTTATATCTCTTGGTTCCGCAGGTTTTTATCGTTGAATGGGCACAGATAATTGCTTTCAGCGCTGCTTTTTCGCTGCTTGCCGCCTTTGGCGGGCTCTGCTGCGGGGGGTGGGTTGCCCAAAAAGCAGCACAAAAATATGGTAAAAAAGCGGCCTTGTCCCAACAGAACAACAGGGGCCGCAATGACAATTCACTAAAGGAGGAACAATGAAGTTACAAAGTGTTATTGCTGCATTTATTGTCCTGTTTGCCAGCCTTGGCACAGCAACAGCAGCAACAACGATCACCACCGAAGGAAAGGCAGGAGATACCGTCAGCTTTAGCGGGCAGATTGCGCCGGGAGAAGATCTCTATATCACTGTTGCAATGAGAGATCAGTTTAAACCTGCCGACTCTGTACTGCCCCATGAAAAGAAAGAATTTGCCTCTCTTGTTGGCAAAAAAGGTTTTACTGAGGAGACACTGATCCCCCCTCTTTTCTATGTGCTGACCAATAATCCTGATGCACTGGGACAGAAAAAAGAGATCGGCTATGGC
>PDWI01005534.1_pt1 | contig 16252 bp, 16 predicted proteins | sample 1430891 | NCBI WGS metagenome assembly PDWI01 (sample SAMN01162508, study PRJNA174530) | Oral metagenome, whole genome shotgun sequencing project. | biome: Marine environment; feature: Marine mammal; material: Swab sample of the gingival sulcus; isolation source: swab sample of gingival sulcus...
ATAACTATAATATTGAAGATTAATGTGATGATTATTTTCTTACAATGCTCGCAAGTAGATCTTAGCTTAAATACAACGTTTTGTGTAATTCTTTGTGTATCAAGATAGTCTTGCATCCTCACGCTACCTCCTCATACCGCCCTAGAGCCAGAATGGAATTTACAAGTTTGTTTAGATCTATATTGCCTTTAACTTTAGCTCTTTGCTTAGCCATTTCAAAAAGCTCCTCATAGTATGAGCTTTTTACATATATTCTTTTCCTGATCTTCTTGTTTGTAGATTTCATATTTTTAAATGCATTATGTTCTTGATGCGAGTAGAAAAACTTGTCTAGCAAATATTCAAAATCATCTATATTTTTGAGATAATTTTTATCGATACTAAAGTATCCTAAATATTCCATTAGGCTACCCTTTTAAAGCAAATATGGTTTTCTTTTGGAAAGTATAGGAAGTGCTGATCAACTGATTTTAAAGTGGTTAATATAGACTTTATAAATTCATTGAAATGATAATTTGTTTTATATTTTAGCCCTAAAAGTTTATTTAGTTCATCTTTTGTGATGTAGATTTCATTCTTGTTTTTCCATCCACTAAAAAAGACAAAAAGTTTCTGGCTAGAAGCACTTTGCAAACTTAAAAATAAAGCAAAATCAAACTTTATTATAAAATCTCTTTTTATAACATTTTCATAAAAAGTTTTAGAAAAAACAAGCTCAAAACTATCTTTTTCAAATTTGATACTGTAAGTTATACGCATCTGAATTTGGCTTATAACAATATTTGAGTTGTGTATTTCAAGCAAAGCGTCTTTTATTCTTTTTTTATAGTCTTTACTATTTATTTTTAATGTAAAAGCTACATATTTGAAGTTATATTTTGTGTCTTTGCTATGAACTATTAAGCAAAAAAGTTCATAAGCAATTTTTTTTAAAAGTTTTAATTCGTATTCGGTATTTTTTTCAGAAAAATCATCAAAAAAAGTTTTTTTAGTTGTTGAAGATAAGAAGTAGGATCGAGCAATATCGTTGTTTAAAAAGGCTTCTTTCAAGTTGTTTTCCTTGCATATAAACAACCGAAAAAACCATAAAATAGAAGTTAGTGGCCGGGAGAGAGGGATTCGAACCCCCGGAGGTATGACCCTCAACGGTTTTCAAGACCGCCGCATTCAACCAGGCTCTGCCATCTCCCGAACAGTTAAAAAGTTGGAGGTGACACCCGGATTTGAACCGGGGATCAGAGCTTTGCAGGCTCGTGCCTTACCGCTTGGCTATGCCACCGCTTTCCAAATGTTTCCTCAAGTGGTGCCCGAGACCGGACTTGAACCGGTACAGTAAAAATTACCGAGGGATTTTAAGTCCCTTGCGTCTACCAATTTCGCCACCCGGGCATGAAAAAATGGAGCGGGAAACGAGGTTCGAACTCGCGACCCCAACCTTGGCAAGGTTGTGCTCTACCACTGAGCTATTCCCGCAATGCTGAAAAATGAGATGTATTTTATCAAAAGTATATTTAACTTTTGTTTAAATAACTAAATTTCTTCTTAGGATTTGCTTGTTAATTGTTGTCTTTTGGGTCAAACTAGACGTTTTGTGATGCTCTTTTGTGTGCAAATATTCCATTTTATCAAGTTTTTTGATACAATATACCAAATCTAACCAAGGACATTTATGCGTAGTGATATGATAAAAAAGGGTTTCAATAAAGCCCCACACAGAAGTTTACTCCGTGCAACAGGAGTGAAAAATGAGGACTTTGACAAGCCTTTTATAGGGGTAGCAAACTCTTTTATCGAGATAATACCGGGTCATTTTTTTCTAAATGAATATTCACGCATCATAAAAGATGAGATACGTAAAAACGGCTGTGTTCCCTTTGAGTTTAACACCATAGGCGTGGATGATGGCATCGCTATGGGGCATGATGGGATGTTGTATTCGCTCCCATCACGTGAGCTTATAGCAAACTCCATCGAAACTGTGATGAATGCTCACAAGCTTGATGCACTTATCTGTATACCAAACTGCGATAAGATCGTTCCGGGTATGATCATGGGGGCTTTAAGAGTAAATGTTCCAACCGTTTTTGTAAGCGGTGGGCCTATGAAAAAAGGCTACAAAAAAGACGGCACTCCTATCGACCTTGCTACTGCTTTTGAGGCGGTGGGTAAATTTGAAACAGGTGAGATAGATGAGGATGAACTACTAGATATAGAATGCAACGCCTGTCCTAGTGGGGGAAGTTGTTCGGGTATGTTTACGGCAAATTCGATGAACACTTTGATGGAAGCTATGGGTATAGCTTTGAGTGGAAACGGAACTATACTCGCTCAAACCAAGGAGCGTGAGGAGCTTATCCGTAAGGCTGCAAAGAGGATCTGTGAGATAGCTTTGGATGAAAGGTTTAGATTTCGCAATATCCTAAACGAAAATGCCATCAAAAATGCCTTTGCCATCGATATGGCTATGGGTGGGAGTTCAAACACGGTCTTACATATGTTAGCCATAGCAAAAGAGGCAAATGTTGACTTTAACATAGGCGACATCAACTCCATCAGCAAAAAAGTAGCCCACATAGCTAAGATATCCCCTTCACTTACGACTATTCACATGGAAGATATACATAAAGCAGGTGGGATGAATGCTGTGATGAATGAGCTTTCTAAGCGAGATAACGGAGCTTTACATCTTGATGCACTTACTATCACGGGCGAGAGTATGAGAGAACGCATAGAAAAAGTTGAGGTTAAGGACTTTGGCGTTATCCATAGCATAGATAATCCCTACTCAAAAGTGGGTGGACTTGCCATCCTCTTTGGAAACCTAGCAGAACAAGGCTGTGTGATAAAAACAGCTGGTATCACAGGCGAGAGACGTTTTGTGGGTAGGGCGGTTTGTTTTGATAGCCAAGCTGAAGCTATTAGTGGCATCACAGGTGGAAAGGTTACAAAAGGCGATGTAGTTGTCATCCGCTACGAAGGTCCTCGTGGAGGGCCAGGGATGCAAGAGATGTTAGCTCCAACAAGCCTTATCATGGGTATGGGTTTAGGGGCTGATGTGGCACTTATAACCGATGGTCGTTTTAGTGGGGCAACGAGAGGGCTAAGCATAGGTCATGTAAGCCCAGAGGCAGCTGAAGGGGGCATGATAGGGCTTTTGCAAGATGGCGATACCATAGCAATAGATGTAGATACTTACGAGATAAATGTGGAGCTCGATGAGATAGAGCTTCAACGAAGACAAGCTAGTTTTAAGCCTAAACTAAAGCCTTTGCAAGGCTCGTGGCTAAGGCAATACCGCCAACTTGTTACAAATGCTAGTAAGGGTGCGGTGCTAAAACTAGACTAGCTTACCTAGAAACGGCAAAGCCAAGACCTATGATGTTGTTTTTGACGTTGTAGTCTTCTAGGCTGTTGCCATAGCCAGTAAAATACTGAAAATACCCAAAAAAGTCTTTTCCTCCTAAAGGAAATGTCCATTTAAAGCGATATCCACCTTTGTTTTTGGGGCGGAGATTGTTTGTTAGTTTTAGTTCATATACATTTTTTCTATGGGCGTATAGTATGTTTAGAGTTCCGTAGCCTAGGTATTTTAGTATGTCTGGGTTATCATCCCCATGTCTGTCTTGTAAGCTTTTTTTCTCTGGCTCTGGGATGCGATACCAAACTCTTGGCATTATAAAAACACGCCCTATCTGCCAAAATGTTGTCAGATAGATCCTGTTCCAGGAGCGTGATCGCTCCTTATCTCTTCCATTTGACTCGTGAAGTAAGCCAAGCTGGTAGCCTTTTAAGGCATTTTGCTTGTCTTTATATATGCCATAGACAAAGATCTCTGGACGATAGTTGCTCTCGCGAAAGGGCGTTGAGATCTCAAAGGTTTGCCAGTATGAGCTTTGACTGTACGCAAAAGCGTAGCGTTCTTTAAAGCCAAGTAGATTTTCAAACATATCCTTTCTAAAGCTTATCTGAAATTCTGTTTCTAGTTTTTTTCTGCCTTTAGGAGCGTTTGAGTTGAAAGTAACTGGCAGTAGATAGTTTGTGTGGTAAGGAGATATGCCAAAGATGCCTGTTAGTATCTGCTCTATGGTTTGGTCTGTTTCTTTATCTTGTGAGTGCAAAAAGTAGTCTCTGTAAGCTTTTTGCATCTCGATGAGAGACTTAGCCTCGCCTTTTATGTATTCAGAACTTTGGATCTGACTTAGACCTGTGTTATTTGCATCTTCTAAGGATAGCTCTATAGCCTTTTTATACCAGATCAAGGCTTGTTCTTTATCCGCATTTTTTTCATACTCTTTAGCCTTAAGATAGGCTTCTTTTGGACTTTGGGCATAGATAAATGAAAAGCAAAGCAAAAGACTTAGAACAAGTTTCATATATTTGCCTTGGTGTAGTCTTCTGGATGGTTTAAGTTAGTAAACGCCTCCTCATCTTCAAAATCCACTATCTTCGTCGGGGTTTTATCTTGCAAAAGGCTTATCTTGTGTTGGTCAAGCCTTAAAAGTTTTTCACAGTTGCGTTTAAGTTTTGTATGGTAAAAACCACAAAGATAGTGCTTTTTTTGGGCAGTTTGTGGGATGATGATCTCGTATTTGTCTATAAAAGAGTACATTTTTGCGATTTGGTTTTTTCCCACAAAAGGAGTATCTACGCTTATGATAAAAAGCATTTTATCTTCAAAATGAGACAGTATGCTCTTTAAAGCCACCATGGGAGAAAAGGTATCCCCTTTATCTACTATGAGATTGACATCAAAACTAAACTTATCCTCTTTTGCACTCACATAAACAGAGGAAAAAAGTGGCTTTAGTCGTGAGAGTTGATATTCGCACAAACTTTCAAAACCCTGAAAGGGAAGTAGGGACTTATCTTTGCCCATGCGAGAACTTTTACCTCCAGCAAGGATGACGCAAGGGCACTCAAACACGCTACAAATCCTCAGGCGAACAGATATAGCCTTTGATGGCACTAGCGGCTGCTATGGCTGCGTTTGCAAGGTATATCTCGCTATCCCTATCGCCCATTCGTCCAACAAAGTTACGGTTGGTTGTAGAGATGCACTTTTCTCCTGCACCTAAGATGCCCATGTAGCCACCTAGACATGCCCCACAAGTTGGGTTGCTCACAACAGCTCCAGCCTCTACAAAGATGTCCATCAAGCCTTCTTTTTGGGCTGCTAACGATACTTTTTGAGTAGCAGGAGTGATGATGAGCCTTGTTTTTCGTGCCACTTTTTTTCCTTTTAGTATCTTTGCCGCCATACGCAAGTCACTTAAGCGCCCATTGGTGCAAGAGCCTATGAAAGCTTGGTCGATGGGGATATTGTCCGTTTTTGCTTGGCTTAGGCTTTTGCCATTGCTTGGCAAGAAAGGATAGGCTATGACTGGTTCGAGTTTACTCACATCTATGTTTAAAACTTGGCAATATTTTGCATCAACATCAGAGTAGTAAAACTTTGGCTCTCGCACAAAAGGAACTGATGCGATGAAGTTTTTTGTTATCTCATCACAGGCTATGATGCCGTTTTTTGCTCCAGCTTCTATCGCCATATTGCAAAGACTAAATCTATCATCCATACTCAAACCCTCTATCACTTCGCCAGTAAATTCTAAGCTCTTATATAAAGCTCCATCCACACCTATACGTCGGATAACTTCTAATATAAGATCCTTACCGTAAACATGGGGCTGGAGTTTACCAGAAAAGACAACTTTGATAGCCTCAGGCACTTTAAACCAGTTTTCCCCTGTTATCATAGCATAGGCTAGGTCGGTTGAGCCCATACCTGTTGCAAATGCTCCTAAAGCACCATGGGTACAGGTATGTGAGTCTGCTCCGATGATGACATCCCCAGCGGTAACTAGCCCTTTTTCAGGCAAAAGTGCGTGTTCTATGCCCATGTCTTTTTCGTCGAAAAAATGTTTCAAATCGTGCTCATAAGCAAAATCACGGCTTATTTTTGCTTGATTTGCACTTGCTATGTCTTTTGCAGGAATGTAGTGATCCATAACGATGGAAAAGCCCTCAGGATTTGCCAGCTTTTTTGCCCCACTTTCCCTAAAAGCTTTGATGGATATGGGTGTTGTGATGTCGTTACCGATGACCATATCTATGGGGCTTTTGATGATTTGCCCTGCGTAAACTTTTTCGCCCACGTGAGCAGAGAAGATCTTTTCTGTGATAGTTTGAGCCATGCTTACCCCTTTTCATAAAAGTTGCTTATTTTAGCAAAAATTTGCTAAAAATAAAGACAAAGGGGCTAAAGTTTTTATAATCAAAAATTTGCTAACATAAGATATGAAAAAAGTTTTAGTCATATCATACTCCCAAACGGGACAGTTAGACCAGTTAGTAAAGTCCATCACCGCTCCTTTGATGCTTGATGAAAGGATAGAGCTTAAGTATGAGCCTATAAAGCCTGTAAAGAAGTACCCATATCCGTGGGATGTGCCAAGTTTGATGGATGCTTTTGCACAAACAGTAGGTCTTGTTTCTGATGCTATAAATAAGCCAAAAGATAAGGATGAGTGCGATCTTGTGATACTTGCCTTTAATGTGTGGTTTTTGTCGCCTCCACCTTGCATAAGTGCTTTTTTAAAGTCTGATTATGCCAAGGAAAAGCTTAAAAACAAGCCCGTTATCACGGTGCTTAGATCCTCAAATATGTGGCTTAGAGCTTACCAAAAAGTTCAAAAGTTTTTAGGCGATTTGGGTGCTAAGCCTAAAAACTGCATAGTTTTTAACGAGCAAAAAAACCTTTGTCTTGCTAGTGTGAGCAAACTAAGGCGACTACTTACGGGCAAAGAAGAGGCTTTTTGGGGGATATTTCCAGATTCTAAGCTAAGCAAAAAAGACATTTCTGATGCATCAAGATATGGCTGGGATATAGGCGAGGTTTTGATAAACGACGAAGAAAAGCAAGATAAGCCTTTACTTGATGCAGATACTTACAAACTAAAAGAAAGCTTGCTTATAAGCGAAAGATTTACAGACAAATGCTTTAGGGTTTATGGTGCTTTTGTGAGGAGTTTTGGCAAAGCAGGAAGTTTACAAAGAAAGATTTTAGCCTTTGTTTCGGTGCTTGTCTTGCCTGTGATGTCAGCTCTTTCGGTAGCTTTTGGGCTTGTTTTTTACTTTATCTTAAAAAAATTTGACTCTAAAAAGATGGAAAAACTCAAAGAGGGTTTTTAGAGTTTTATTATCTGTATTTAAGTAAATTTAACATATAATTTCAGCCTTATTGATGGGGAATTAGCTCAGCTGGGAGAGCACAACGCTGGCAGCGTTGGGGTCAGCGGTTCGAACCCGCTATTCTCCACCATCTTCCTTTTATTTTTTTATTATACACATTTGGCTATAATCTCTTTTTAAATCAAGGAGATTTTTTGGAAAATATAACAAGCATACGAAATATAGCAGTTATCGCTCACGTCGATCACGGAAAGACTACTTTAGTCGATGAGCTTTTAAAGCAAAGTGGTACTTTTGATGAGCATAAGGATGTTGATGAAAGGGTTATGGATAGCAATGATCTTGAAAAAGAGCGTGGCATCACAATACTTTCTAAAAATACAGCTATCATCTATGGCGATACCAAGATAAATATCATAGACACTCCCGGTCACGCCGACTTTGGTGGTGAGGTTGAGAGGGTTTTGAAGATGGTCGATGGGGTTTTACTTTTAGTTGATGCTCAAGAAGGCGTGATGCCTCAGACAAAATTTGTCGTAAAAAAAGCTCTTTCTTTAGGTCTTCGTCCCATCGTCGTCGTTAACAAGATAGACAAACCAGCAGGGGAGCCTGATAGGGTGGTTGATGAGATCTTTGATCTTTTTGTTGCCCTTGATGCAAATGATGAGCAGTTAGAGTTTCCTGTGGTTTACGCAGCTGCAAAAAACGGCTTTGCTAAGATAAATCTTGAAGACGAAAGCAAGGATATGAAGCCACTTTTTGAAACCATCATCAAGAATGTACCTCTTCCAACGGGCAATGTTGATAGCCCTCTTCAGTTGCAAGTCTTTACTTTAGGATATGATAATTACGTAGGAAAGATAGGTATAGCTAGGATATTTAACGGAGTTGTAAGCAAAAACCAAAGCGTGATGTTAGCTAAGGCTGACGGCGAACAGCTAAATGGTCGCATCAGTAAGCTTATAGGTTTTATGGGTTTAGAAAAGACAGACATCGACGAGGCGAAGTGCGGCGACATAGTTGCTATAGCTGGTTTTGAAACGCTTGATGTTGGCGATAGCGTGGTTGACCCAAATAACCCTATGCCACTTGACCCACTTCATATCGAAGAGCCAACTTTGAGCGTAGTTTTTAGCGTAAACGATAGCCCATTAGCTGGAACAGAGGGTAAGCACGTAACAAGCAACAAACTAGCCGAGCGTCTTGAAAGCGAGATGAAAACCAACATAGCTATGAAGTACGAAAACATAGGCGAGGGTAAGTTTAAAGTTTCAGGCAGAGGCGAACTTCAAATAACCATACTCGCTGAAAATATGCGACGAGAGGGCTATGAGTTTAACCTTGGTCGTCCTGAGGTTGTGGTCAAAGAAGAAAATGGCGTAAAGTTAGAGCCTTATGAGCATTTAGTTGTGGATGTGCCTGATGATTTTACAGGTGTAGTCATCGAAAAGCTTGGCAAAAGAAAAGCAGAAATGACTGCTATGAATCCTACAGGTGATGGGCAAACGAGGATAGAGTTTGAGATCCCTGCTCGTGGACTTATCGGCTTTAGATCGCAGTTTTTAACAGACACTAAAGGCGAGGGAGTTATGAACCACTCCTTTTTAGAGTTTCGTCCTCTTACAGGAAGTGTGGAGCATCGAAGTAATGGAGCTTTAGTGAGTATGGAAAATGGCGAGGCTTTGGGTTATTCGCTTTTTAATCTTCAAGATAGAGGTGTGCTTTTTATAGCCCCGCAGACGAAGGTTTATACTGGGATGATCATCGGCGAACACGCTCGCCCAAATGATCTTGATGTAAACCCTATCAAAGGTAAAAACCTAACCAACATTCGTTCAAGCGGAGCCGATGAGGCTATCAAGCTTGTTCCACCAAGGGACTTTAACCTTGAACGTGCTTTGGAGTGGATAGATGATGATGAGCTTGTGGAAGTTACCCCACAGAGCATCCGTGTGAGAAAACGTTATCTTGACCCAACTAAGCGTAAACGTATGGCAAAAAGCCTCAAGGCTGACTAAATTTTATGTATGACATTTTATAAGGAGTTTTTATGATGCAAAAGGTACTGTTAAGCACAGTTTTGTGTGGTGTGTTAGCCCTTGGTGCTAATGCTGGAGGTTTCACCAAATCTGGCGAGGAAAAAGGTTTTTATCTGTCTATAGGTAACGATACCTTTAGTGCAGGTGGCAATAGCGAAAGCGATATCCACGTTGGCTTTGGTGGTGACTATATGGTCAGATACAGAAACAAGTTTATGCTAGGTTTTGGCTCTGAAGCTGTGATGGAAGAAAACTATAAGATCTTTACTCTTGATGGTAAGTTTGGATATAAGGTCAAACGAAACATAGGCGTGTACGGTCTTTTGGGTTATGCTTATGGTCTTGGGGATTCTGACTATGAAAATCAAGATGGCTTTGGTCTTGGTTTTGGTGGCGAGTATAAACCAAGTGCTAGGAGCCGTTTTTCGGTGGTTGGGGAGTTTAAAAAGTATAGTTTTGACCATGTGGACTGGAGTAGGCTTTCTTTAAAGCTTAAGTATTCTTTTTAGATTTTAATGCTAGAATACATCATCAAGATATATCTTGAATCTTTACTTTAAAGGAGTAGTATGAAAAAGATACTTTTATCAACTGTTTTATGCGGGGCTTTGGCTCTTGGAGCTAGCGCAAATGAAACTAGGCAAGGTGTTTTTATTTCTCTAGGAAGCGATACAGCAAAAGTTACCGCAAAGGACAACGGTATGGAGACTAGTTCAAGTGAGACTGAGCTAGCATTTGGTTTTGGTGGAGATTTTGTTTATGTGTTTCCAAATAAATTTACCGCTGGTGTTCAGATAGAGTACTCATTTCATTCAGATGTAAAGCTTTTAGATGTTGGGTTTAAAGGCGGATACGATGTGATGCCAGAACTAAATGTATATGGTCTTTTGGGCTATGGATACTTGATGCCAGATGATAGCGACCTTGACTCTGCTGGTGGCATAGGTTTTGGTCTTGGAGCAGAGTACAATCTTAAAAAATCCACAAACTTACCCTTATCCATAGGTCTTGAGTGGAAAAAGTTTAGTGGCGTAGAGGTTTATGACAAAGGCGGTGTTACAGCAGAGTGTGATTACTCTAGGGCATCTCTAAGAGTAAAATACTCTTTTTAGTTTTTCATGTAGGTTTGTTAGCTTAGCAAGCCTACATTTTTTACATCCTTGCATCAACCATAAGGCTTTAAGCTCATCAAAAGCCTAGGCAATAACACCAAGGCTCCCATCAAAACAAGCATCATAGCAAAAACTGTTAGTAAGCCAAAGTAGATAGTTGGTATGAAGTTAGAAACAACCAAAACACAAAAACCAAGCATGATAGTAGAGGAAGTGTAAAACATGGCATAGCCTATGGTTTTATGAGAGTTTTGCATGGCTTGAGTATAGCTTTTTGTATGCAAATATTCGTGCTTAAAGCGGTGGATGTAGTGGATGGTGTTGTCAACTCCCATACCTATACTTATAGCTGCTATGGTTATGGTCATCATATCAAGAGGTATGTTTGCAAGTCCCATAAAACCAAAGAGTAAGCTTAGGGGTATGAGGTTTGAAGACATAGCTATAAGAGCTACTTTCAATGAACGAAAAGAAAACCAAAACATCAAGCTTAACACAAAAACAACAAAGCCTAGGGTGACTATTTGTGAGCGATAGAGGCTTTGGAGCATATTGTTATAAAGTATCATAAAACTTGAAAGTCTAAGTTCTGCTATCTCTTGAGGTACTAGCTTTTTAAGGTCTGCATTTATCTTTTTGATCAGCTCATTTCTTCGTAGTTTAGGATTTGAATCTATGATGCGAGAGCTAAAGCGGATTTGATTGTGTTCGATGTTTAGATAAGGAGCTAAAACAAGCTCTTTAAATCTTTTGGGCAACTGATCGTAAAGCAGGGCTATCTCAAAGGTATCTAGGTCTTTGTTTTTGTTGAGCATCTTGCCAACTTTAAACAAAGTATGTAGGCTTTGAGTATTTCCCATCTCAGGTATGCTTTCAAGATAAGAGCCTACTTTTTTGATGATATCTATCTTCTCTCTTGTGAAAAAGTACTTATCTTCGCTAGCCTCTTGGGCAAACTCTGCCTCAAACTCATCTAAGGCTTCTTCTTTTTGTCCTGCTTTTTCTTCTTTAAAAGTGATGATGACATCAAGCGGAGTTGTTCCGCCTAGTTCTTGGTCTATAACTTCCATGCCCTTATATATGTCTGTGCTTGATTTGAAGTAGTTTATAAAGCTATTTTCCACTTGCAAAGTACTTGTTCCAAGAAAACTTACTAGTAAAATAAGGAAACTAGAAACGAAGATAGCTTTTTTGTGGTTTAAGACTACATTTGCACACAAGGTTGTGATGGAGTAGCGAGTATCAAACTTTTTTCTTGGGGCTTTACGAGGAAGTAAGGCGTTGATAGAGGCAAAAAGTACAAAGCTGATGAGTAAAGAAACGCTGATGCCAAGGCTCATCATGATGCCTAGATTTATGATGGGCTTGATGCCAGAAAAGATCAAGGAGCAAAAGCCAACGATGGTTGTTAAAATGGAGTAAAACGAAGGCTTAGCCTTTGTTAGCATGGTTGCTAAAAGTAGTCTTTTTTGGGTGGCTTTTTGGTATCTTCTTGCATATTCTTGGTACTGAACGATGAGGTGGATAGTAATAGAAAGCGTTATGATAAGCTGTAAAGATATGAAGTTTGATGAGATGACAGTGATCTCAAGGGTTAAAAGGCCTAGTATCCCAGCTGTTAGCAAAACAGAAACTAAACATATCAAGATGGGCACCATAACCCATCTAAACTGCCTAAAGATAAGTCCTAAGGCTAGTGTCAAAAGGGCTAAAAGGGAAACTCCGTAGAGGATGATGTCACTTTTGACATAAGCTATCATATCATCTGCTATCATACTAACTCCACCTAAAAAAAGCTTAGCTTGCGGGCTAAACTCTTTTAAGATGGCTCTAATGTGCTCTAGATTTTGATGCTCTTTTGTTCTAAGTTTGTCTCTGTAAGCTTTAAAGGTACTTTTGAGGGCTTTAAGCTCTTTTTTTTCTTTTGGAGTGATAGAGCCGGTTTGTTCTTTTTTAAGCAAGGCATTTCGCTTGTTGATGTATACAAAATACTTACTATCTGTTTTTAGATTTAGAACGATGGCTGATGTTTTAAAGTCTTTGCTTACGAGATTGTTTTTGTATAAAGGGCTTGTTAAAAACTCTTTTTTAGCTAGGTTAAGATCTGCCTTTTCGGATCTAACCGTTAAGATGCCTTTTGCTAGTTCTTCAAAGCTTTGGGTAGGGCTTTGAAGTAGTGGCACGTTGAGTAAAGATGTTACCGAACTTACATTTTCAACCTTGCTTAGTTTTTCTGTTAGTTTTTCTAGTGTTTTTAGGCTCTCATCGCTTAAAAGAGCTTTTTTGGGGCTAAAGGTGACGATGAGAAAGTCAGGGCTTTTAAACCTTTTTGACATCTTTCGTGCAAAAAGTAAGTCCTTGTCATCGTTTAGCATCAAGGTTTCACTTGATGCGTCTATTTCTAGTTTGTTTGCCCAACTTCCTACAAATAAACTTAAAATTCCCACTATCAAAAGGCTAAGGATGGGGCGTTTTAAAACGAGAGAGAAAAAGCGAAAGATCATTTCATCTCATCAGGTGCTATGTTTGTTGAGCGTAACATTTTTAAAACTTCATCAAAACTTTTGTGCTTTAATATGCCATTAAACTGGTTTCTGTATGTTTGGATAACATCAACGCCTATGATGACCACATCATAGATAAGCCATCCTCTTTCTTTAGCATCATAGAACTTATAGTCTATTTGGTAGGTTTTTTTCTTTCCAACGACCCAAACAGGAACTATCTTACGGTTTTTGATGTTTTTTACCTCGCCGATTTTAAACTCTTGATCTGTGTAGTACTGTAATTTGTCAACAAAGGCATCTTTGAGTTTTTGTTCAAACTCTTTCATAAAAGCTTTGCGTTGTTCTTTGTCTAGCTGTTTGCATTGTTTAGAGCCAAAAGAAAGTCTTGCCATCAGTGCAAAGTCAAATACAGGATCTAATATAGCATATATCTTTTTAGCTCCTTCTTGGATGTTTTTACTGCTTGTAAAAGCTTTTTGTGACTGACTGATGAGCTTTTCTAAATCTTTAGCTACGTTTTCTTCGCTTATCTTAGCAGAGGCACTTAGTTCAAATATCATCAAAAAAGCCACTAAAATCTTGATAAATTTCATATTAACTCCTATTGTTTTATCGCTTGTTGTCTTCTACTTTCGTAAAAATTTTGCAAATATATATAAAAATCTATAGCATCTTTTTTTGCCAAAAAGTACTGATCTATGTAAAAAGATGTCTCATTTAATCTCTTAAAAGTCTCTAATCCTAGGGCTAGATTCCTATCTTCTAGGTAGCTTGTAGGGTTTGAGTAGTATTCTGGCACTAAAGAGATGCTATCTCTTAGATTTGATGGTCCAAGGATAGGTAAAACCAGAGGAAATCCTGCACCAACTCCCCAGTATCCAAGAGTTTGACCAAAGTCTTCAGGATGAGCATCAATGTCAAATACTATCTTAGCCGGATCGCCAAGACCACCTATACCCATGGTTGTGTTGATGAGAAATCTAAGCAGTTCATCCCCGCTGTTTTTAAACTTTCCTTGCAAGATGTTGTTGATAAATCGCACAGGAAAAAAAAGATTGTTAAAAAAGTTTGATATGCTCATTCTTATCTCATCTGCTACTACATTTCGATAGCCTCTAGCTATGGGAGCTAGGGCATAAGTGTAAGCATAGTCATTAAAGCCTGTCATGAAACGGTTGTAGCCTTCTAGTGGGTCAAAACGACTTTTTTGAGGGGCAAACTCATCCTCAAAGCTCTCTAACTCATCCACAAAGGGGTCGCTAGTGTTTTGGGTTTGTTCTTTTTGCTCACTTGGTTTGGCTGTATCTTGGGCATCACAAGTGTAAATGGAAAAGATAAGCAGCAGTATAACTCTTAGCAAAAACTCTCCTATTTGTGTACCTAAAAAGCTAAAGATAGTTTAAGATTTAGCTAGTTTTTCTTTTAAGGTTTAATTTATCCTAATTAGGCTAGATTATACCATAAAAATGATTTAATCCTCTAAAACAAGTCCTAAATATTTAAAATTTTTACATATAAGTTCTTTTTATCCACAGATAGTAAAAGCCAAAGCCAAAAAAACATAGTCCTATGAGAGCTGTGATGCTTTGGGCGTTTAATCCAAGATCAAATAAAAACCCTATGCCAAAGGATGTGAGGGTGGAGCTTGTTAAAAATATCATGTCGTTATACGCTACAACCCTGCCGTAAAACTTTTTGCTAGTATTTGTTTGTAAAAGTGTGTAGGTAAAACTCCACAATAAAGCTGTCCAGATGCCTGCTAAGAATGTCCCCACAAGTCCTGTGTAAAAGTTAAACTCCAGCCCAGCCCAAGCGAGGATGCCAAGGGCTTGAAAAACAAAAAAGTAAAAAAGAGTGTTTTTGCTTAAAAAACGGTTTAGACTAAAGATACCAAGACTTAAGCCTATGGCTCGAAAAACGTTTATAAGCCCTACTACAAGAGGGATGGAAAGAACCTCTGCGTAGTTGTATTTGCTCAAAAGTGCCACGAGTGCATCATAAGAAGTCAGCCCTACTGATGCGTGAAGAAACATAAGGTGTAAAAGTAAGGGCTTTTTCCTAAGATAAACGATGCCCTCAAGCATGGAAAACAAAAAGTTTTTTGTGCTTTTTTGCAAAAAGTTTGGGATGGGTGTTTTTAGGAGCAAAAAAAGTGCAAATACATAAAGAAAAACATTTGTTAGTATGGCTAGATCGACCCCATAAATATGCACAAAAAGCCCAGCAAGACCCATGCCACTTACATAGGCTATGCTCCATATCAGCGAGTTTAGTTCGTTTGTGCTTTTAAGCTCACCCCCACTTAGAAAGCGAGGAAAAAGCGACATGATGGCTTGAAAATACAGTGCCGCTAAACTCATTCGCACAAAAAGAAGTACAAAAAGAAGTCCGATCCATTCAAGGCTGTCGATAAATATAAGCAAAAAAGCACTTACTATCTCTATACTCAAAATGCTTAAAAGCAAGGGTTTGATGGGTATTTTGTCGATGATAGCACCTGAAAAGGGAGCAAAAACCACGCCTGAAAAAAAGCCAAGGGCTGCTGTGGTGCTGATGACCCAAACGGGTGCGTTTAGCCCTATCAAAAGGGTGTATATGGCCATATGGACAAACCAAGCCGCAAAGTTGCAGATAAATTGTATAAATAGCAGATAGCGTACGGTTTTATGGTTTTTGAGTAGTCTTAAAAAGGTTTTCATTTGTTTGCTTTTTTGCTTTGCATTATAGCATAAAAGTTTATTTGTTTTAAAAGTTTTTTGAGATAAAATGAAATCAAGATATAACCAAAAGGAGTGCTTATGAAGGTTTTGGCTTATGTTTTAGGCTTTATGCTTGTGGTTTTCCCCTGTGGGCTAAATGCTGATGCAAGAGCAGGAAAATCTTTTTATAGAGTTTGCATATCCTGTCATGGGAAAAAGGGTGAACAAAACGCTCACGGTCAGTCGCAGATCATAGGAAAATGGGACAAAAAAGCCATAGTTGATGCCTTATGGGGATATAAAAAACGAAAATACGGTGGCAAATATAAAAACACCATGTATGCTTTTGTATCGATGCTAAATAAAAAAAAGATGGAAGATATAGCTGATTATCTTGTTTCGGTAAATAAATAAATTATGCCAACTAAGTTCATAAAACATATACCCTTGTGTTTGTTGATGCTTTCACTTGGGCTAGAGGCAAAGGAAATGAACATACAAAGCTACAAAACTTTTACCCTTCCAAGCAAGGTCTTGATGCATCAAGATGGTGTGGATGTGGTGCAAGGGGGATTTGGCTCGTCTATTTGTGCTGATCCGCACGATAAGCGGAGATTTTATGGGGTTACGGATAAGGGCGTAGAGGGTGTTGTGCCAAGGATTGGGCATTTTGAGTTGCAAAAAGATGGGGTAAAACTGCTTAAAAG
>PDWI01009140.1_pt1 | contig 16250 bp, 10 predicted proteins | sample 1430891 | NCBI WGS metagenome assembly PDWI01 (sample SAMN01162508, study PRJNA174530) | Oral metagenome, whole genome shotgun sequencing project. | biome: Marine environment; feature: Marine mammal; material: Swab sample of the gingival sulcus; isolation source: swab sample of gingival sulcus...
TTAAAAGAGTTGCGTTTGTCCATTGAAAAACATTTAACGGCTATACGAGAGGATAACTCAAAGCAGTTAGATGAAATGAGGAAAACGGTAGATGAGAAATTGCAAAAAACATTAAACGAGCGTTTAAGTCAATCGTTTGAAACCGTAGGTAAACAATTGCAAGCCGTGCAAGAGGGTTTGGGTGAAATGAAAACATTAGCCACCGATGTCGGCGGTTTAAAAAAAGTGCTTAGCAATGTTAAAATGCGAGGCGGAATAGGGGAGATACAATTGTCGATGTTGCTTGACCAAATTCTTGCCCCCGATCAGTACGAGGCAAATGTAAAGACCAAAGCAAGCAGTAACGATTTGGTTGAGTTTGCCATTAAGCTTCCGGGACAAGATGCAGCCGGAACGCAAGTTTGGTTGCCGATTGATGCAAAATTCCCCAAAGATATTTATGAGCAATTGCAAGATGCTTATGATTTGGGTGATGCCGATAAAATTGCAGCTTCTCAAAAACTGATGGATAATACGATCAAAAAAATGGCAAAAGACATCAGCGAGAAATACTTAGATCCTCCGGCTACCACCGATTTTGGTATTATGTTTTTACCTTTTGAGGGAATTTATGCCGAAGTGGTTCGGAAAGCATCTTTGTTAGAAGAGCTGCAAGTGAAATACAAAATTATTGTTACCGGTCCTACCACTTTGGCAGCCATTTTAAACAGTTTGCAAATGGGTTTTAAAACCTTGGCTATTCAAAAACGCAGCAGTGAAGTTTGGCAGGTGCTTGGTGCTGTGAAAAAAGAGTTTGGTAATTTTAGTACCATCATGGAAAAGGCTCAGAAAAATATTCAAACCGGAATGAACCAACTTGATGATGTGCTTGGAAAACGAACGCGTGCTATTCAACGAAAATTGAAAAGTGTTGAGGAACTGAGTGAAACCGACACTCGTAAATACTTACCCGATTTTTCAGATAATAAACTTTCGCTTGATGATGAGTTTTAAATATTTTTGATTAACTTTAAAGTTGGTTTAGTTTGTGATGAAATTATTTTAATTTTGTCTGAATAAAGCAGTGTTATGAGAAAATGTTTACTTGGAATATTATTGAGCCTGTTTTTGATAAATAATTTATTCTCACAGTCTTTTCAAATTTTAAATGGCGGTTTTGAGAATTGGGACGGCTCTAGTGCTGATGACGAGCCTTCGTATTGGAATGCTTTCCCCAGTGCTCAATGTGATTTAACGGGTTTTGCAGCTTTGGGGTGTTCTTCGGCAACTGCGACACGCCATGCCAAATCCTCTGATGTTCGTCCCGGTTCAACGGGAGCGTACAGTTGTAAAATTTTTGCTACTGAAATCAGCATTTTGGGAAGCACTATTGTTGCTAACGGAAATTTAACCACCGGACAAATTCGTATCGGCAGTACAACACCTACAAATCCTGAAAATTATAACATTACTCGTGCAGGAAACAGTGCATTTAGTCAGGCTTTAAACGCTAAACCCGATTCTTTGGTTTTTTGGGCAAAGTTTGAGTGTCCGTCGGCAAGTCAAAAGGCACGTGTGAGTGCAGTTATTCATGATAATTACAGCTATCGAGACCCTAATGGTTCCGATGCTAATGCTCCGGCTCATAGGGTAGCTGTTGCCGAGCGTAATTTTAAAAGAGGAAATCAAACTTGGCAGCGTTATTCCATTCCTTTCAATTACTCATTTCCTGCCGATAATCCTCATTATATTTTGCTCTCATTTACAACCAATAAAAACGCAGGTGAAGGCAGTGCCGATGATGCTTTGTATATTGATGATGTTGAGTTGGTTTACAATACTTTTCTTGAAAATTTATTGGTTGATGGTACAGCCGTTCCGGAGTTTTTGCCCAATGTTTATACTTATTCCGTTGAGGTTGAATGCGGAATTACGCCTCAAATTTCGGCTGTAACTCAAAGCAATTTGGCTCAGTCAAACATTCATGTTTCCGATGACAATAATGAAATTACGGTTACCGTAAGCAATGGAAATCAAGAAACCGTTTATACCGTTTACGTTAATCATGTTTATCGCGAATATGTTACCGATGAAATTTGTCAGAATGAGATGTATAATAATTATGGATTTAATCTTGGTTTACAGGGTGATGCAGGTGTTTTTTATCATGAAATTACGCTCTCTTCTTCTGAAAATTGCGATACCGTCCGAGATTTAACTTTAACGGTAAATCCGGTGTATGATGCAGATACTGTGTCTTTAATGATATGCAACGGAGCTTCGTACGATTTCTTCGGTCAGGATTTAACCCAAGCGGGAGTTTATGATACGGTGTTAAATTCCGAGTTTGGTTGTGATAGCCTTGTGGTTTTAAATCTAACGGTAGGCGATTATTATCAGTCTGTGCTTAACGAGTCTATTTGTTCGGGAGAAGCCTATATGGATAACGGTTTTAATATGTCGGAAAGTGGAAGCGATTCATTAATGTATGTTGCCGAAAATGGTTGCGATAGTTTGGTGGTATTAAATCTTACGGTAAATCTGGTATATGAAAATATTATTTATGATACCATCATTGCCGGTGCTATGTATCATTTGAATGGCTTTGATATTAATGATTTGCTGTTGCCCGGAGATTATGTGTATGAACAACCCTTGCTTTCCGTGCATAATTGCGATAGTGTCATTTTCTTGCATTTAAACGTGACGGAAATTCCTCAAGAACCTCAAGAGGGTGACGTTGCAAATCTGTCCGTATTTCCTAACCCGACTTTTGATGAGTTTGCGGTTGAAATTGAAGGACAAATTTTGGAACCTATACACTATTTGATTTTTGATTTATCGGCTCAAATGGTTCAACGTGGAAGTATTAGTGAGGATAAAAAAGAGGTTGATGTTTCTCGTTTAAAGCCGGGGATTTACTTGATTTATTTTAAGCAAGCCGGTGTAAAACCAGAAATAAGACGGTTGGTAAAGTATTAGTTTAGAGATATCTATCGGTGCGATATTCATTGGAAGAAGCCGAAAAGTAAAAAGTTTATGAAGTTTTGTAAGTTTCCCCTTTTTTCTCAGACATTAAATATTAAATAGGCGAGGAGACCAACAATTAATGCGGGAATGGTGGTTATGATTGTTCCTATCAGCGAAGATTTTTTATCAATGGCAAGCAAAGGGAAAAGTGCATCACCGTCTTGTGATATGGCGTTTGCCAAAAGTGCCGAAAAAGGAATCATGCCTTTGGCATATAAGGATACAAAAATAATTTGAGGCCCGCAGCCCGGTATTAAACCGATTAACGCACCAATAAACACAGTGGCTATTCCGGTTGACGTCATCCAGTCTTTTACCACAGCTTCGCCACCAATGGCATAGACAGCAACTTCGTAAACTAAATAAGCGATAAAAACCCATGTGTTAACAAAGGCGGTGTCTTCGGCACTGTGAATTAAGGTTTCTTTCAATGAGAAAATTTTATGTTCTTCTTCAATGTAACAATCATTTTTAATGAGTTTTTTATTGACAAACATATAAATCATGGAAAAGACAGTTCCTGTAATTCCTAAAACAGTACCAATGTGAGGAATACCAAAGTTGGTGTTAACATCAACCTGAAAAAGCAAGGCAATGCCTAAAACAAGACCTACAACAACCAATAACCAAAATATTTTATAGGCATATTTGTGGGTAAATGTATGTGCCCAGTTAGATTCGTACATTTCTTGACCTTGATGATGAAAAAATATATCCACAATATCGCCTTCGTCATGAGCAATGTGCTGTGTTTTTTGTTTGTGTATGCCTTTTTCTATGAGTTCCGATTCAAGTTCTTGATGGTGCTCTTTTATAGGTTTTAATTTTTGTTCCAGTTTTTGTTGACGTTTGGCAAAACCTTTGTCAACTTTTAATTTATCAACAATGTAGCCGGTAATAACAGCAACAATTAAACTGATGACTGAAACCAATAAATATTCTTTGGGGTGTGTTGACATCAGTACAAATGCCGCATCTCCCATAGTTGCAATGAGCGTTGCGATAACTGTGCCAAATGTAACGGTTTTCTTGAGGTACAATGGCATAACAAAAATTGCTCCGCCACAACCGGGACTTAACCCAAGCAACGAGCCAAAAATGGGTTGCCATGGTTTGTTTTTTTCTAACGACTCAACAAATTTTCCTTGACGTTTGTAGTTAATAAATCCAAACAACAACAATACTGCTCCCACAAATACGCCCACTTGTAAAAAAGCGTTTTCAGCAGTGCTTAACAAGATATGTAGTAAGTCGTTTATCATAAAAAGAAAAGACCGAACAACGATTAAATATCGAAATTCGGTCTTTATGCTTTTTTAATTTTATTTGCTTAGTTTACCGTTTTCAAAGGTATAAATAATGGGTTTTCCTGTAGGGATTTCCAATTTTAATACTTCTTCTTCGGTAAGATTATCCAAATGCATTACAATTGAACGCAAACTGTTTCCATGTGCAGAAATAAGAATGTTTTCTCCTTTTTCTAAACGTGTATAGATGTTTTCTTTGAAAAACGGAATGGTGCGTGCAGCAGTATCTTTTAAGCATTCTCCGTTTGGTGGTGGAACATCGTAGCTTCTACGCCATTGGTGAACTTGTTCGTCGCCGTATTTTTTAGCGGTTTCGGCTTTGTTAAGTCCTTGTAATTCGCCATAGTAACGCTCGTTTAAATGCCAGTCTCTGATAACCGGAATTTTATCGCCTTCCATTTGAGGATTGTAAATTTTTCCCCAATCTTGCATTTTTCCTTCGTTGTGCATAACAACCGGAGTTTTTTCACTTTCGTTGTATGCCATGGCAATCATTGCAGTTTCCAACGCTCTTATTTGTACCGATGTGTAAATAATATCAAAGTTGATGTTTGAAAGTGTTTTACCTGCTTCTTGTGCTTCTTCTATCCCTTTAGGAGATAAAGGTACATCAACCCAACCGGTAAATACATTTTTTAAATTCCATACCGATTGTCCGTGTCTTATTAATACTAATTTTCCCATTATTTTAATGTTTTATTTTTAAATTTATATTCAATTTGCAAAGTAAAAAAATAAACTGATTTATTGCAATGATAACATGGCTTCTTTTCTCTTATTTATTTTCAAATGTAATACCTTTTAATATTTCATCAACCTCTTTTGGGCTTGTGTTATATTTGGGAAAGTCATTGCCCGTATTGGGGAACTGCTCCACCATAACTGTTGTTGACGGGAATGCAAATCCGACACCAATGTTGTTGGCAAATTTTAAAATTGCCATATGAAGTGTATGTTTGGCTGCTTGTTCTTGTCCCCAATTGGTGTCTTCAAAATACACGTTGAGTAAAATTAATAAAGCAGAGGCGCCGAAGCCTGTAAATTCTACATTGTAATTGTTGTTCAAAGTACCGGGATGTTTCTCAATAATTTGTCGTACGCCTTTTACAAATGCATCTACCATTTCGGGCGGTGTATCATAACGTATGCCCAATTCTGTTTTGTAACGCCTGTATTTTAATAATCCTCTGTTTTTTACCGTTAATTCGGATAATCTGCTGTTGGTAATTTGATAGATAGCAGTATCGGGAGCACGAACAAGTGTCGAACGAAAACCTACCCTTTCAACCGTTCCTTCAACATCGCCTGCAATAATAAAATCACCGATTTGAAAGGGCTTGTCAACAAAAATCATAATTGTTCCTATGAAATTTTTAACCGTATCTTGCGATGCCAATGCTACCGCTAAACCTCCAATAGAAAGTCCTGCTATAATCTTAACTGAATCTGCCCCGAGAAAGGTAAGAACTTTTAGTAGTCCAAAAAAAATAACAATTATTTTAAGAATATGCTTTAAAATAGGGATTAATTGTTCGTCTAATTTTGTTTCGGTTTTTTTTGCACGACTTGAGTATAAAATCATAAAAAAATCGACAATTCTTAGGAATATAAATATGACGAATAATATAAACATCAAATCAATGCAGAAAAATACAATTTCATTAAATTTTAGTTTAAAACTAAGAATGGGAATAATACTTCTAATTAATTCTATTATCAGTAAAAGTGATACTATTCGTGCAATTTTTTTTAATGTGATGATTGTGTTTTTATCGGATAATTTAGGAATGGCTTTTTGTGTTTTAATAAGTATAAAATATATGCCTTTATTTAATATAAAAAAGAGTAGAGTGCTTATAAGTAATAATAAAATTAATCCCATATATTTCCAGATGGAAACACCAAGAAAACTTTTATCTCCAAATTTTGGAAGCCATTGATGTATTTTCTGTGCATACCAAGGAAATACTTCGTCGTATAATTTATCCACTTGTAGTAGTGTTTGTTCTGAAAAATACCAGTTATCTCCAACTTTCTCTAAATAAATTTGAGGCATTCTTTCAGGAAACAAAACATACCTTTGAATGGATTGATTGTGAACAGTATCGGCAAAGTCAGGGTCGTTTGGTATTTTTTGCAAAATAATAAATAACCCTCTACCCTTAAGAATTTTTCGAATTTTAATTGCCAATTCTTCAGCCCTTTCTCCTTGGTAGCCTTGAATGGCTTTTGCAGCTTTTTCCGGATGATAGGTTTCTGAATCTAAGAAATATAAATGTGTGCGTATGGTACTTTGTGGAGTACTCAAATCAACTTTAATACTGTCGTTTTCTTGTCCAAAGACAACACCTGCCGTAAAAAGAACAATAAACAATACAATTTTTTTCATATTAATTTTGGGTTTAAATAGTTTGTTGTTATTGGTACTTCTATTCAATGGCAAAGTAAAAAAATAAACAAGTTTATTGCAATTATAATGTGTGTTCTTTTCTACTATTTGTTTTTTAAGGTAATTTCTTTGAGTATGTTGTTGATTTTTAGTTGGTGTTTTATAAAAGATGAATGAAAAGTGTCTTTGTTTTAAATGTGGTTTGTTTTGAAAATAATGAGGGAGAATTTTAGTCGTTGACTTTTTTTATGTGATTGGTTATGTTGTTTTGTATAGTGGTATTGTGCGTTTTTATGATAAAGTCATCTTGATGTATGGTGTGTTTGTAGTTTTTTTATGACTTTTGCAACCTTTTTTCTTATTTTTGCATCTACATAATTCAAAGAGTATTAAAAAAGCTAATATAAATCAATTAATATTAAATGAAATGAAGAAAAAGATTACAAAAAAACCTTTATTATTGTTTGCTCTAATGCTTACATTGTTTAGCTTTAGAGCGAATGCACAGTGTCCCAATCCTACTTCGGTTACACTTAGTACTGAAACTGTTGCACGTGAGTGTGGGACAGATGGTAAGGTAATAGTTACTTTTAGTCCTTCCGGAATAGGTAGTAACGTTACAATTCAACTGTGGAGTGGTAGTGTGTTGTCAGGAGCAAAATCTGAGCCTGCAAGTCCTTATGAGTTTGTAAATCTTGAACCCGGTGATTATGAGGTGAAATTGATTTGCGCTGAAGATAATAGTCAGATTATAAAAACGGATTCTGTTACGGTAGGTGATAATTATGTCCCAATTACCGCAGCTGATATCTCGGTAGATGATGCTTGTAATAATTTTACTCCGGGCGGTACTATTAAAATAAATGGTGTAACGGGCGGAACAGAACCTTATCAGTACTCTATCATTAAGAATGATAATACGGCATACAACGACAACTTAAGCGAATATTCTGATTCAGATAGTAAAGCGGTTACCGAATTTGGTATGTACCAAGTACGTATAAAAGATGCTTGTGGTAATTATAAAACTTTTCCTTATGATTTACAGCCTTCTGTACCTCCGGTAGAATACCATTGGAAAGCTACGGCTGATTGTGATGATCTGACAAAAGCTACGGGGAATTATTGGTGGATGCAGAATCCGGATACAGAATCTGGTACTTCTTTTGGTGAACACCCTAATGGTATTAAATTAGAGATTAGAGCAGATAATGCTTCTGGAGATGTTTTAGCAACGGTAGAGTTGAATGGTGAAGATGATACATTTGAATATACAATGAGCGATTCTCATAAATATTATGTTACTGCGACCAATGCATGTGGAGTGGAAACCACATATACTATTGATAATACAAATAGAGAAAATAGGGAGTTTTCTGTAAGTGCCGGAACAGAAGGTTGTGGATCGGCTGAGGAAATGTATGTATATGTGCCTCTTCCTGATTACCATTTTTGGGCATATCCTGTAACAGTTACGTTGAAAAATGAGAATGGTGATATTGTGGACACAAAAGTATTGCCCGATGCGGAATCTTATCAAAAAGACAATCTTCCTCCGGGTAAATATGAAGTAACAATTGAGGATAAGTGTGGAGAGAGCGTTACTGAACAAGTCGAAAATCCTCAGGATGCAGGAGAACCAGAAGTCTCGTTGTATGAGAGATTAATGTGGAGATGTGAATTGGGGACTCTTTCTCAAGAAGGAACAATTCAAGCATTGATAAAAATAGCAGGATATTTGCCGGACAGGCAAAATGCACAAGTTAAAATAATTAGTGGACCTTCCAATGTAGGAATATTGGGAAAATTGGTCTCAGGTCGGTTTTGGGGTTGGACGAATATGTTACCCGGTGACTATACTGTAGAATATACTTCTTGTGGTCAGACATATACCGATACTTTTACCATACCATCGAATCAGTTGTTGAAACAAAATTTTACTGCTTCTGCTACTTCTCTTTGTGGAGGAACAGGAACTATCAATAGTAATTACGAATATAATGGAAGTTCCAGTGTGGAGTTCCGTTTGTACAAATCAGGTGAAACAACGCCTTTAGAAACCAATAATACCGGTAATTTTAGCAATTTACCGTCAGGGGATTATGTGGTGAAAATGATAATTTTGGCATGTGGTGATGAATATCAAGTAGGTGCTGATGCTAATCTTACCATTACTGCTGCCGGAGAAGGAGCTGCTGTTACTTCTAGCGTAGGTAGTGTTTGTGAGGATGAAAATGGTGAGCCTTTGACTACCGGTCAAGCGTATCTTACCATTTCGGGAGTAGCACCTTTTAAAGTGAGCTATTCTATTGAAGATGAAGATAATTGGACTGTTATAGAGGATGTACAGTATAACACAGTTATACCTAATTTAGAGGCTAATGAAAAATATGATCTTAAAATAACAGATAATTGTGGGGATCTTGTCAACGCATCTGTTACTGTTAGTTCAATAGGAACACTTTCTACCAGTAATACTGTAAATCCATGTGTTAATGAATCATATACATTGGAAATACCGTTTTATTCAGGTGCTACATATCAGTGGAAAAATCCTACCGGAGAGATTGTTTCTAACACTCGAACTTATCAAGTAGCAAACTGGAACAGTAGTTATGACGGTACATATGTCGCAACAATTAGTTGGGGAGAATGTGTTGTTAGATATGTAAAAGTTACAGTTAATAGTAATCTATGCGGAGAACCAATTGATACTAAAGCGGATTTGTCTGTTACTAAAACAGATAACAAGGACATGTATCGTTTAAATGAAACATGTACATATACTATTGTAGTGAAAAATAACAGTACAACGGTAACAATACCAAATGCTAAAGTTACTGATTTGGTGCCAGTAGGCATAGAAGCTGATAAGGTGACTTATACTGCAGTAGCTTCTTCTGGAAGTTCTACGGCAGTAACAGGAGAACAAACAGGAGCTATCGATGATTTGGTAACATTGCAACCTGAAGGAACTGTCACTTATACCGTAAAGGTATTGGTAAGTTCGCCTTTCTCTGGTGATTTGAAAAATACTGTTAATGTAACTATGCCTGATGGATATACAGACACGGATCCAACTAACAATGAAGCTACAGATATAAATAAACCTATGGTCATTGCCTACAACGACATCAATCAGACACCACAAGGCATTGCGGTAAGTGGCGATGTGTTGACTAACGATGAAGGAGTTTTTTCTGTGATTTCAGCTAAGTACTACGATGGTTCAGGCAACGCACAAGACTTGCCTATAGGTATTGTTCAGTCTGTCTTTGGTAAGGATAAGAATGGCCATTGGGTAGAAGCAGGTACCATGAAACTTGAATCTGACGGCACATATACCTTCACGCCCAATGCTACCTTCATAGGCAATGTACCGTTTGACTATACTGGACAAAATACACCTAATTACACTGACGATGCTACTTTATCCATCAAAGTGATTCCTACTCCCGATGCAAACGACAACAACCCGCCGATTGCCCAAAACGACACCTATACCATTGAGCAAGGTCAAACTGCTACTGTTCCTGTATTGGCAAACGATTTAGACCCCGATGGAGATGATTTGACAGTAACAAACGTAACAGCTAAAGGAAGTGGAACATCAACAGTTACACTTACCAATACACCACAAGATGTATATGCAGAAGACGGAACAACAGTTATAGGTAAAGCTTCTGTAAATAATGACGGAGAAATTATATTTACACCGGCTGATGATTTTATAGGCGACGTACCATTTAATTACACCATTTCTGATGGTAATGGAGGTACTGATACTGCAATTGCAACCATTACGGTATTACCTGCTAACACCGACAATAATGTCTATGCCAACGACGATGTTAATACCGGTAGAAAAGGTGAAAAACTTACAGGGAATGTGACAGAAAATGACTTTGATCCTGAAAATGATAGCTTCTCAGTAACTATGATAGATACTGATGGAGATGGAAAACCTGATACTACACCCGCTAATGATTTAAGTATTGAACAAAACGGTGTAGAAGTAGGTAAATTAACCATAGCCGATGATGGTAGTTATACATGGAAACCTAATGCTGATTTTGTAGGTACTGTAATATTGCCTTACGAAATTAAAGATGAACCTAATAATGGTGTTTCTCCTGTTACAGATGTAGCCACCTTATATTTAACAAATCTTGATGAGCCTCAAGCCAAAGACGATGTTACTCAAACGCCACAAAACGTGCCTGTAGACGGTAATGTTCTTACCAATGATGATGGTACAGGCTTAACCGTAACCGGAGCTACTGTAGGAGGTGAAAGTATAACACCGGGAGTAGAAAAAGAAATTGAGGGAGGAAAAATTACACTTAACTCAGACGGTACCTATACCTTTAGCCCTGAAACAGATTGGACTGGTAAAGTACCAACCATAACTTATACGGTAAAAGATAAGTATGGTAACGAGACTACTGCTACTTTAGACATTACCGTCATACCTGAAGTTGTAGAAGGTGAAAATGAAGCACCAATTGCCAATAACGATGTTCGTGTAACCCAAAAAGGAAAAGCCGTTGACCTTAATGTTTTGGCTAACGATCACGATTCTGATAAAGATGAAATCACCGTTACACAAATCAAACTTGACACCAATGGTGATGGTAATTTAGAAACTGTTGCAGTTCCAGCAGGCGGTAGTGTAACAAAAGATGTTTATGACGGTAGTAGAAAAACCGGAAGCATAACCATTCATTCAGATGGTACAACAACCTTTGGTAGTGCTAATCATAAAGAAGATACCGCTAAGATTAAAATTACCGTTATGCCAGACAATGGCAATAGTGTATATGCTAACGATGATTATGGTGTAGCCAGAAACGCTGCGGAAGACATTACCTTAAATGCACTGGACAATGACTTAGATCCCGAAGGAGATCAGAAAAAAATAGTATCAGTACAACTTTATAATTCTAATGGAGACTTAGAAACTGTGCCATTAACAAGTGCAATAACAGATAGACCTGTTTATGATAAAGGAGGTAACCCAATCGGCACTATAAGTATTGATGCAGATGGTAACTTAACTTTTGATGGCAATACCAATTTCCAAGGAACACTTGCTATACCTTACGCTATAGAAGATGCAAAAGGAGCAATCGATACTGCTACTATTTACCTAACACAATTAGACAATAGTGATAATCCATTGCCAATAGAGTTGGTATCATTCGATGCAACATTGCAAGGTAATAGTGTAGAATTAACTTGGGTTTCTGCCACAGAAATCAACAACGATTTCTACAGCATTTACAAATCTAACGATGGTCAAACTTGGGAATTCTGGAAAGACGTTCAAGGTGCAGGAAACAGCAACGAAGAATTGAGTTATACCGAAATGGATAATGAACCTTACCAAGGTAAAAACTATTACAAATTAAGCCAAACCGATTTCGACGGTACTACCGAAGAGTTGGGTGTTCGTCAAGTTGAGTTAACAGTGGTAAATACAGAGCTATTTGCTTATCCTAACCCAACATCAGGCGAATTAAATGTGGTAGGCTTAAGTTCTGATAATGAGTTTGTAGCCTTAGTAAATCCGCTTGGACAAGTTGTTTCTTGTGGTATTCAATACAATGCATTTAAGCATATGATTACTATAGATATGAACGGACTAACCAATGGTGTATATATTTTAAAAACCACCAAAGGAAATATTCAAGTGATTAAACGATAACTGTTTTTCATATGGTGTAAAAAGGGTAGTTGCCAATAATATTGGTGCTGCCCTTTTTTTTATACGCTTTTTATTATGAGTTATCTGTTACCAAAACTTAACATTTCGAAAAACGTTTTGCTCGGGAGAAAACTATCAAAGAATTTTTTAATTGGCTGTTTTACGCATGATGATAAGGCTCGTTTCTAATAATGGTAAAAGCCCTGTAAAGTTGCTCGGCAAAAATTAAGCGAATAATTTGGTGCGAAAATGTCATTGGCGATAGTGAAATTTTTCCTTTGGCTCGTTGGTAAACTTCAGAGCTGAAACCATAAGGACCTCCAATAACAAAACTGAGAGTTTGAACGGATTGTAACATAGACTTTTCGATAAATTCTGAAAATTCTACCGATGTGAATAACTTTCCGTTTTCGTCTAACAGAATTAAATATTCATTGGGTTTTATCTTTGATAAAAGTATGTCGCCTTCTTTCTTTTTTTGCTCTTCGTGACTTATAGCAGCAGTGTTTTTAAGTTCGGGAATTACAATTTGTTCGTATTTTATGTATCGGGATATGCGTTTGGTGAAATTTTCCAAGGGTTTTTGAATGCCGCTTTTATCGGTTTTGCCAATAAGGTATAATTTTATCTTCATATTATTTATATCCCAAACGTTTTAAATATTATTTTAAAATTATTTCTTGAATAAAATCGCCACGAAATTCTTCGTTCAGTCGTTGTCGTAATCTTTCTCGTTGACCGGATAGTTCATGTCTTAAAATAGGGTTAGACAAATGAATAAAAAGTACCCTATCTTTAAAATACAGTTTTTCTGTATAATTGGCAACAGACTTTCCCACAATTTTTTCCCAATTATTGGCAATACTTGCTTGCGAAAGCTTGTTTTCCAAACCATACGCTTTTTTCATTGTTTGAATTAAATCAGCAAGACCTTGTGTTTCCGACTTTCTCATAGGTTGGCAAGTTAGCAATAAAATATTTGATAAGTCTAAAAAACTTGGTATTTTTGAAAATTTGTAAGAAATAACCAATGAATAAAGAAACCAATTACGAATTGGAGTTTGTTGCGGTAGCAAAAGAGGTGGTAAGTTTGCTCGAAGAATCGGAAACTTTAAGTGCTAACGATTTTGTGCATAATGCTCGTAAACTGTTGCCTTTATTGTATATTAAAGCAAGTTTTTTGCCTGAAAATGATAATATGTTAGAGGGTGACTTGGAAAATTTTGTTACGCCCGAACATTACGAATACATTAAACTTAGCTTAAAAGATAAGTTGGGTGATTACGATATTACCGTACATCTTGAAGATGAGTTTATGATGAATACCGAAGATTACCTTCATGTTGAATTGTCCGAGTTGTTTGCCGATATTTATCAAGATATGGGAAATTTTATCATGCAGTACAAAGAAGGTAATGATGCCATTAGAAATGATGCCATTTGGGAATGTCGATACAACTTTAATAATTATTGGGGACTTCGTGTTTTAATATTAACCGAACATTTGCATCGCTTAATAAACACCGAAGAGTTTAGTAATAAGGAGGACGCTTAATGATGAATCTGCCAACAGAAATTGAAAAACAAAAAATTTCCACTTTGCCGTTGGTTGCGTTTGATGGTAAAATAATTGTTGTTGAGGATATTAAAGATGTTTCCGAAGCCGTTGAATATTTAAAACAATTCCCCGTTTTGGGTTTTGATACCGAAACAAAGCCATCGTTTAAAAAAGGTGTCTCAAATAAACATAAGGTGTCTTTATTGCAATTGTATGCTAATAATCGAGCTTACTTATTTCGATTGAATAAAATCGGCTTACCCGATAAAATAAAAGAACTGCTTTCTGATAAAGACATTATAAAAACAGGAGCTGCAACTTCTGACGATGTTAAAGGATTAAAAAAATTATCCACATTTACTGATGCCGGTTTTGTCGATATTCAGAAAATAGCAACCAAACTCTCGGTGAAACCAAAATCGTTAAGACGATTGACGGCTATGTTTTTTAGGCAACGTCTTTCAAAATCACAACAACTTTCCAATTGGGAAGCCGACCAATTAACCGAATCGCAATGCCTTTATGCAGCCACCGATGCCTGGATTGGCTATAAACTCTACTGTGAAATGAATACTTTTTTAAACAATGAGGGGTTTAGGTTTTAGGTGTTGGGTATTAGGTATTAGTGTCTTCTGACCTCCGACTTCGGACTTTATTCCCGATGGCTATCGGGATATAAACTTTATAAAATTAAAAAATCATGAAAGCAACCATTATTACCATAGGTGATGAAATTTTAATCGGACAAATTGTGGATACCAATTCGGCTTGGTTGGGGCAAAAACTGAATGAACGAGGTATACACGTTGAGAAAATTGTCAGTGTTAAAGATAATGAAAACGAAATACATAAAGCATTAGACGAAGCTTTTGCTTTGGGACAATTGATTATTATGACCGGCGGTTTAGGTCCAACCTTAGATGATATTACTAAAAAAACGTTGTGTTCGTATTTTAATACACATTTGGTTTTTTCCGACGAGAGTTTCGGATACATTAAAGAATACCTTGACAGTAAAGGTGCTTCCGTTAATGAAAACAATCGAAATCAGGCGATGTTGCCGGAAAATTGTACACCAATTCGGAATTATTTAGGTACGGCACCCATTATGGAGCTTGAACACAATGGTGTGCTTTTATATTCATTGCCCGGTGTTCCTTATGAAATGAAATATGCTATGGAGCATGAAGTTTTTCCACGTATGCAGCATCGATTTAATATGCCGCCGGTGTTTCATCAAACAATTATGACTTTTGGAATAGCAGAGGCTTTTCTTGCCGAACGGCTCAGCGATTGGGAAAAGCGTTTGCCGGAACATATAAAGTTGGCTTATTTGCCTTCGCCTAAAGTGGTGAAATTAAGATTGTCCGTTTATCAAACCGATAAAGTCGGGTGGGAAGCCGATGTGAAAAAAGCAATTGATGATTTGCAAAAAGAAATTCCCGATAATATTTTTAGCTTAGAGGGAAAAGATTTAACCGAGGTCTTGAGTGATTTATTACGCTCTCATACTTTAAGCCTTTCAACTGCCGAAAGTTGTACCGGAGGAAGTATTGCTCAAAAAATAACCGCTTTGCCCGGAGCTTCCGATGTTTTTAAAGGCAGTGTTGTTTCATACAGCAATGAAATTAAACAGCGTATTTTGGGCGTTAAAGAAGATACTTTAATACAACACGGAGCGGTGAGTAAAGCGTGTGTAATGGAAATGGCGGAAAATGTGAAAAAACAATTTCAAACAAATTGTGCCATTGCCGTTTCGGGCATTGCAGGACCTTCGGGAGGGACGCCCGAGAAACCTGTAGGTACAGTTTGGGTTGCCGTAAGTACTGATAATAATACTGTTGCAGAGAAATTTTCATTGGGAAACAATCGAGACGTTAATATCGAGAAATCAAGTTATATTGGTATGTTTATGCTGTTTTCCATGTTGAAAAATGAATTGGTAACTGCAAATTGTTAATAACTGTTTGATTTTTTTAGTGAAAAGGTTTTGTTGTTACAAAAAAAAACACGACTTTTGCATTCCAAATCTGAAAGAGTTGAATAACGATGGCTAGAATTTGTCAAATAACAGGAAAAAAAGCGATGGTGGGAAATAATGTATCTCACTCAAAAGCGCATACAAAACGTAGATTCAATGTTAATCTTACTAAACGTAAATTTTACTTGGAAAGTGAAGATCGTTGGATAAATTTGGTAGTGTCAACCAGTGGAATTAGAACAATCAATAAAAAAGGATTGGAAAAAGCATTGAAAGACGCAAAAGAAAAAGGGTATATT
>PDWI01005537.1_pt1 | contig 16245 bp, 4 predicted proteins | sample 1430891 | NCBI WGS metagenome assembly PDWI01 (sample SAMN01162508, study PRJNA174530) | Oral metagenome, whole genome shotgun sequencing project. | biome: Marine environment; feature: Marine mammal; material: Swab sample of the gingival sulcus; isolation source: swab sample of gingival sulcus...
GATTTTTACAGAAGACGGCATCAAAGAGTATCTTTGTACAGGCAATTATTACGATCAATCGGGTTCACAAATACTTTTTGAAAATGAAACTCCTATGACTAGTGAATTACTTGAAAAATTTAAAAAGCCACAAGCTATTGATTTTAGAATGTGGGATAACTACGGCAGTGAAAATTCGATTTTAATTGCTAAAGCGATAAAAATTAGCAATAATGAAGTGAAGCAAACACATCAAGACTATCCACAACCGACGGCTGATAATGCAATAAAAATAAAAATCGATAGCTATGAACCTATCAGTGTATTTAACGGTATCACTGGTATTACCATTTTTTATAATCATCCAAATAATTACTTAGGTTATAGGGTTTATCGTTCAGAAAAAGCGAACGAATTAGGTATTTCTATTACGGATTTTTATATCACAGCGGATAAATTTACCGATGTCAACGTCGAACCGAATACGACATATTATTACACGATAAAACCAATATTAGAAGAGGCAAATCCACTAGCGGGTAAACATGAGGTCTTAGGGTCTAGTTTGGCTAAGTGGACAATACGCACACCAAAGACAGAATTCGGGATTTTCAGCACGAATAGCGTTGGCAAAACACGTAACTTTATTATGCTTAAAATAAATGATGCCAATATGAGTGTCAATGGTTTATCACAAGAAGTTGATCCTGGACGTGGTACTGCTCCAATTATTGTTAAAGGTAGAACAATGGTGCCGATCAGAGCAATTGTCGAGGCAATGTTTGGTACTGTTGGCTGGAATGGAAGCGAACAAAAAGTAACCCTTTCTGCTAATAGTAACAAGGTCGATATGTGGATAAACCAAAAAAGATTAGTTAAAAATGGTGCAGAATCAAAAGTTGATGTGCCGCCAAGCATTATCAATGGTAGAACCTTTGTACCGCTCCGCTTTGGTGCAGAGAATTTAAATTGTCAAGTAGATTGGATTAATTCACAAAAATCTATCGTTATTGTTTGGTATGAATAATAAGAAATTATTATTCAATCGCAATTGAACATAACTATTTAGTCAACGATTGATACAAGCCTTAGATACCCAAAGATATGGGCGACGTAGTCGTATTCGCGAAGCGAATATTGTGAGCGCTGAATCGTTCTACTTTATTGTTTCGCTAGGAGAACCTGCTACGCAGAACCCTCTACGCGAAAAGTAAAGTGCCACCGCGCGCTAGCGGCTTTGACAATCGTTGGCTAATCATATTAAAATAGCACTTAAGCAAATAAAATTATTATTAAAACCCTTATCTCAACTGTTCTATTTGTGAAATCAAAAAATTATTATATGTATTGACGATTGTTTCATCCATAAACATCGTCAATATATTTTTATTATTTGGTCGTGCTAGTATAAAACCTTCATTATCTAAACTAAAAAATAATTGTTTTTTTAGCGACTTTTTAATATATATAGGATTGTAATTAGGATACGTTTCTTTCAATTTTTCTATATTTTTATAGTGTTCTTTTAACTCTTCTGTCGTATATTTAGCACCATTCGCACCTAAAAAGTCAGCAAAGGAAAATTCTAACTCATCGTTTTCCACTAATAGATTTTCAGCTTGTATAAGCTCAGTGTACTTTGAACTAATAATATGTTTTTTGAAAAACTGTTCAGCCTTTGTTTGTATTTCTAGAATTTTACTTTCAGGATATCGATTTTGTAGCTTTAAAGCCACTGAACGAGGCATTGTGAGTATTGTTGGCATAGTAGAAAGACTTTTTAAGTATAAGCTTTTATTGTCTAATCTCGTTTTAACGGCGTTTGCAAATTCCGCCAAATTCGATTTATTAATACTAAGTGATAAGGGTTTACATAGACTTAAAAAGTTTTTAAATTCTTTTTGAAGCGCTGCAATTGCATTTTTATCGGTCACAATTTCATTTAACATATCCTCTGAATCATTATTGACGGAAAGCGAAAAAAATGCCACTAGTTTATCTGCAATAAAAAGTGTTCGTTGTAAAATATTATCTCTGATACCTGAATAATAATAAGACTTAACATTGCCATTCATATAAATTGCCGACCATTTTGCCGCACCATATATCAACTCATTGATATCTCTTTTTGTATTATGAATGATAACAACTTCATTACCCATGGAAAGCACTTTGATAAATTTCTTTTCCCATTCTTTAATAAAATCTTTATCATTTTGCATCCATATCATATTTTCTTCACTATTCAAATACAATGTACACGGTTTTTTTTGTTCTAAAACATAATCAAAAAGTTGTAAAGCCGCCTTTCTTTTACCATCTATACCATAATAATAATTTTTTAATTTTGTTTTTTGTTTCTGTTTATTTAAAGTTATATTATCTAATTTAATATTTACATTATCATCTAGCACAAAATCAAATAAATTCCCCAAGCCATATGTCTCATCATCGGAATTTTCAAGATATTTTTTTATTATTTTTTCAACATCTACTTCATCTACAGGATAACTATTTAAATTCATAAGCTGACAAAAAAATTGTTTTTTATCAGTATTATCAATATGAAGAGCAAAATATTCACATACATTATTTAAAAATACTGGATTTTTTGGCAGTTTTCTCGCTCCTGTCCTCAATTTGCTAATATAAGAGGGACTGGTATTTGAAAACTTAGCAAGACTACTCGATTTTACCCCAGTTAGTTTTATTATTAGATCAAACCTTTTAGAAAACATTAAATACCTACCTAACTTTATTATCTATTTTATGTATTCCGCGTTAAGATTGCGCCGTCGATTTGTTTCTCGCAATGACAACGCAAGGAAACTCTGCTCCTCAATATAACAATACGGGAAAATAATGCAAGTCATTTGAACAGTTGCAATACTATTATATTACATTTATTAAATTTTTTCAATAAAAAAACAAGGCTATTATTATGGTATGAACCATAACAACGACCTTGCTTTTTAATTAATTTACATTACTTGTTCTGGTACTTGTGTTATTATTGGCGCATCACTTTCTATCGCGATATCCCTATACTTTTTCATTCCAGTACCAGCAGGAATTAATTTACCGATTATGACGTTTTCTTTTAAGCCAATTAATCGATCTTCTTTCCCTTTAATTGCCGCTTCTGTTAAGACTCTTGTCGTTTCTTGGAAAGACGCAGCAGACAAGAAAGATTCTGTTGCTAGTGATGCTTTAGTAATACCTAAAAGTACTCTTTCGCCAATAGCAGGAACTAAACCAGCTTCTTCAGCAGCTTGATTTGCCTTTTTAAAGTCACTATATTGTATACGTGAACCAGGTATTAATTCTGTATCACCAGGTTCATCGATATTCACTTTATCAAGCATTTGTTTAATAATAATTTCTATATGCTTATCATTAACGTCAACACCTTGTAAGCGATAAACCCTTTGTACTTCCTGTGTAATATAATCTTGCACTCCACTAACGCCAACTATACGCAAAATATCATGCGGATTAACAGAACCATCAGTTAGTTTTGTACCAGCTTCAACTTCATCACCTTCTTTAACGCTTAAGCGCGAGCCGAAAACAACTTGTTGCGACGATGTTTCACCATCAGGGCTAGTGATGACAATTTCTTTTTTCTTTTTATTTTCTTTAAATGAAACCACACCTGGAATTTCAGCAATTAAAGCCAAACCTTTTGGCTTACGCGCCTCAAACAGTTCCTCTACCCTCGGTAAACCCTGTGTAATATCGTTCGCACTGGCAACACCACCTGTGTGGAATGTACGCATTGTAAGCTGTGTACCTGGTTCACCAATCGATTGAGCAGCGATAATACCAACGGCTTCACCAATGTTTACAGGTTTACCATTTGCAAGGTTCAAACCATAGCAACGAGCACAAACACCGTGTTCTGCTTCACAACTAAGAACGGAACGTACTTTGATTTTCTTGCAACTACCAGCGACAATTTTTTCAGCTAATTCACTATCAATCATTTGATTGCGATATGCAATAATTTCGCCAGTGTCGTCATTGCTAACATCTGCTGCCAAATAACGACCAATTAAACGCTCTTCTAATGGTTCTATAACTTCATTTTTAATATAGACATCTTTTTTTGTCGCTTTAATAATTTTTTTCGCCAAATCACGACTGATGTATTGGTCTCTATAGGCGACAATGGTCGCTTTTGTATCGTGAAGAACATTTTCAGCTAATGTTTGTCCCACTAAATTATCCAGCGTTGGTTCAACTGCACCTCTACCAACGGAGAAAGGCATTAATTCTATATATTTTTCTGTTTGGCAATCCATTTCTCTAACGATAATATCTTGCGAAACATCAACTAAACGTCTAGTCAAATAACCAGAGTCAGCTGTTTTAAGTGCTGTATCGGCAAGACCTTTACGTGCACCAGTAGTAGAAATAAAATACTCTAATACCGATAAACCCTCTCTAAAGTTCGATACAATAGGAACCTCAACCGTTTCTCCAAGTGTATTTGCCATCAATCCACGCATACCCGCTAATTGTTTAATCTGGTTCTTTGAACCACGAGCTCCTGAATAAGCCATGATATTAATATTATTGCGTTTCTTTAATGATGACATTAGAACATCAGCAACATCATTCGTCGTTTTTGTCCATGTTTCAACAATTTTATCATGCCTTTCAGCATCTGAAATAAGTCCGCGGCGGAAAGCTTTTTGATACTTATCAACTTCAACTTCTGCTTCTTTAATCAGTTCATATTTTTTCTCAGGAACAACCATATCCGATACTGATACCGATACCGCGCCTTGAGTTGAATATTTAAAACCTAAGTTTTTAATATGGTCGAGCATTTTCGCCGTTTCTGTATTACCATTTTTTTCAAAACATTTGGCAATAATTTTTTCTAGCATTTTTTTAGTACATTCAAAGTTGACTTCCAAATCAATTGGATTTTCTGCTCTATTGACAAAGCCTAAATTTTGCGGAATATGCTCGTTGAAAATAAAGCGTCCAACAGTACTTTCTATTAACTTAGTATCGCCATTATCGTCTGTCATCCTCACCTTAACTAAAGCATGCAAACTAACAAAACCAGTATCATAAGCGAGATGCATTTCATCATAATCAGAATAAATGCTACCAGAGCCTTTTTCACCACGCTCTATTAAATTACCTTCTTCATCGTATTTATCTGGATAACCATCCATTGTAAGATAATAGGCACCCAAAACCATATCTTGTGATGGCGTTGTAATCGGTGTCCCATCTTTTGGCGCTAAAATATTATTAAGCGAAAGCATTAAGAAACGAGCTTCTGCTTGTGCTTCAACTGATAATGGTACGTGAACAGCCATCTGGTCACCATCAAAGTCAGCATTATACGCTGTACAAACTAGTGGATGAAGTTTAATTGCCTTACCTTCTACCAAAATTGGCTCAAACGCTTGAATACCAAGTCGGTGTAGTGTCGGCGCTCTATTTAAGAGAACAGGATGTTCTTTAATTACATCTTCAACAATATCCCAAACTTCTGGTCGCATTTTTTCAACCATACGTTTAGCGCTTTTGATATTGTGTACAGTTCCATCTTGAACTAGTCGTTTCATTACAAATGGTTTAAATAATTCTAAAGCCATCTTCTTTGGCAAACCACATTGATAAAACTTAAGATCAGGTCCAACGACAATAACTGAACGCCCAGAATAGTCAACGCGCTTACCAAGTAAATTTTGTCTGAAACGACCTTGTTTACCTTTAAGCATATCAGACAATGATTTTAGCGGTCTATTACCAGGACCTGTCACTGGTCGACCACGTCTGCCATTATCGATTAGAGCGTCAACAGCTTCTTGTAACATTCTTTTCTCATTGCGACAAATAATATCTGGCGCACCGAGTTCTAATAATCGCTTTAATCTATTATTTCTGTTAATTACACGTCTATATAAATCATTTAAGTCAGAGGTTGCAAAACGACCACCATCTAATTGTACCATAGGACGTAAATCAGGCGGGATTACAGGAATAGCATCAAGAACCATCCATTCTGGTCTATTACCAGACTGAATAAAACTCTCAACGACGTCTAATCTCCTGATTGCCTTAGTTCTTTTTTGTCCACTACTTTCTTTGATAATTACGCGTAATTCCTTAGAAATTTCTTCTAAATTTATTGCTTGTAATATTTTTTTAACAGCTTCCGCACCCATTTCCGCTTTAAATACACTACCGTATTTATCTAAATACTCTGAGTATTCAATTTCCGACAACACTTGTTTATAACTAAGCGATGTCTCGCCTGGATCGAGAACAATATAAGCTGCAAAATAAAGTACTTTTTCTAGCGAACGCGGTGACATATCTAAGAGAATACCCATTTTTGACGGTATGCCCCTAAAATACCAAATATGCGAAACGGGAGCGGCAAGTTCTATATGTCCCATGCGCTCTCGTCTAACTTTCGCCTTTGTAACTTCTACACCACAGCGATCACAAATAACGCCCTTATAACGCACTCTTTTATACTTACCGCAGTGACACTCCCAGTCTTTTTGTGGTCCAAAAATCTTTTCACAAAAAAGTCCCTCTCGCTCTGGTTTCAATGTACGGTAATTGATTGTTTCAGGTTTTTTTACCTCGCCTCTAGACCATTGTCTAATCTTATCAGAAGATGCGAGTCCTATTTTAATCGAGTCAAAATTATTGAATTCAAACAAGGGTGATACGCTCCCTTCATATAACACAGTGATTAATTTCCGCTTACATCATTAAATCATCATCAAAATTATCGTCGTCATCATATTCGACGATTGTTTCATCGTAATCCATCGACTCTTCTTCCGAATCATCAACATATTGATTTGTTTCATCAACAACTACTTCATCATATTCTGAAACATCTTCTACATCTTCACTGATTACAATTTCACCTTGATCATCACGCAATACTTTGATGTCAAGAGCAATTGATTGGAGCTCCTTAATTAAGACTTTAAAGGATTCAGGAACACCTGGTTCTGGTATATTTTCACCTTTCACTATCGCTTCATAAGCCTTAACGCGACCAATAACATCATCAGATTTTACTGTTAAAATTTCTTGTAAAGTATGAGCTGCACCGTAAGCTTCCAGTGCCCAAACTTCCATCTCACCAAAACGCTGTCCACCAAATTGAGCCTTACCTCCAAGCGGCTGTTGTGTAACTAAAGAATAAGGACCAGTGGAACGTGCATGTAATTTATCATCAACTAAATGGTGAAGCTTTAACATATACATATAGCCGACAGTAACTCTATTATCAAGTGGACAACCAGTACGACCATCTCTAACGACGAGTTTACCGTCTCTATGATAGCCTGCCTCTTCTAATAAATCCATAATTTGAAACTCATTAGCACCATCAAATACAGGCGTTGCAATATGCCAGCCAAATTTTTTAGCGGCAAGTCCAATATGAACCTCTAATACCTGACCAATATTCATACGCGATGGTACGCCAAGAGGATTTAACAAAATTTGTACAGGTGTACCGTCATCGAGGAATGGCATATCTTCAACTGGTAGTATACGCGAGATAACACCTTTATTACCATGACGACCAGCCATTTTATCACCAACATTAATTTTGCGTTTTTTCGCTATATATACACGAACGAGTTCATTAACCCCTGGCGACAATTCATCGCCATTAGCACGAGTAAACACCCTGATATCGACGACGATTCCCGTTTCACCATGTGGTACTTTAAGTGATGTATCCCTAACTTCTCTCGCTTTCTCACCAAATATCGCACGTAAAAGTCTTTCTTCTGCTGTTAGTTCAGTTTCACCTTTTGGTGTAACCTTACCAACTAAAATATCACCTGGATTGACCTCTGCACCTATTCTGATAATACCTCTTTCATCGAGATTTTTTAGAGCTTCCTCGCCAACATTAGGAATATCACGTGTAATTTCTTCCGAACCAAGTTTAGTATCTCGTGCTTCTGATTCGTATTCTTCTATATGAATAGAAGAAAGAACATCATCTTTCACTAACTCTTCACTTAAAAGTATAGCGTCCTCGTAGTTATAACCTTCCCACGTCATAAATGCAACTAAAAGGTTAGCGCCTAATGCAATCTCTCCAAGTTCAGTTGAAGGACCATCGGCGATGACATCACCTTTTTTAACTCTATCACCTTTAGAAACTAAAGGTTTTTGATTCATACAAGTTCCCTGATTGGAACGTTTAAACTTCAATAATTTATATTCATCTTTTTCATGATCATCACGTCTAATAATAATATCACGTGAAGTAACAAATTCAACTTCTCCATCATTTTTAGCGATTACAACTGCACCAGAATCAATACCCGCGGCATATTCCATACCAGTACCAACATAAGGCGCATGCGTTGTAATTAGCGGCACAGCCTGACGCTGCATATTCGAGCCCATTAATGCCCTTGTCGCCTCATCATTTTCAAGAAATGGTATCATCGCCGTAGCAACAGAAATCATCTGCTGAGCAGAAACGTCCATATAGCCAACTTTTGTCGCAGGAGATTCAGCAATTTCATGACGTCTACGCCCGACCAAAACATCTTTTTTAAAGAAACCATCTTCGCCAATTTCTTCCGTTGCTGGTACAACGATTGCTCTTTCTTCTATATCAGCTGTCAAATAAACAATTTCATCGGTGATTTTTCGATTTTCACCGTCAACAACACGATATGGCGCTTCTAAAAAGCCATATTCATTTACCCTAGCATAAATACTAAGATAACCAATCAAACCAATATTAGGACCCTCAGGTGAATTTATCGTACACATTCTACCGTAGTGAGAATGGTGAACGTCACGAACCTCAAAACCAGCTCTTTCCCGCGAAAGACCACCTGGTCCAAGCGCCGAAAGACGACGTTTGTTACTAAGTTCTGATAAAGGATTCGTTTGATCCATAAACTGCGACAACTGAGAACTACCAAAAAATTCTTTAATTGCAGCCGCAACTGGTCTAATATTAATCAATACCTGCGGTGTAATCGACTCCATATCTTGAATTGTCATACGCTCACGGACAACTCTTTCCATACGCGAAAGACCAATTCTAAATTGATTTTGTAATAATTCACCGACAGAACGAATACGCCTGTTACCTAAATGATCAATATCGTCAATATTACCAACACCATGAGCTAAATTAAGAATATAACTAATAGAAGCGATAATATCATCAACTAAAATATTTTTCGGTATCAACTCACTTCGGCGCTGTTTGATTAAACGGCGCCTTTCTTCTAAATCGTCTGTTTGATCCAAAATTTCTTTCAAAACGGGATAATAAACGGCATTATCGATTTTAACATCGCCAACATCGACAAAAGCATTAATATCGACAAAATGATTAGAAATGATTTTACATTTCTTTTCATCATCACCGTAAACATAAATTGCTTTCAGCCCTGAATTATCAATTAATTTTGCCGTTTCGCTATTGATAATATCGCCTTCGCTAACAATAATTTCACCAGTAGTTGGATGAATAATATTTTCAGCTGCAACTCTAGATTCAGCTCTGTTGCTAAAAGATAATTTTTTTGCGAATTTATAACGGCCAACCTTAGCTAAATCATATCGCTTAGGATCAAAGAAAAGCGATTCTAATAAATTGCTAGCACTTTCAACTGTCGGTGGTTCACCAGGCCTAAGTTTTTTATAAACCTCTATCAAACCTTCATCTCGTCCAACGGCATTATCTTTTTCTAATGTTTTTAATAATCGTTCATCTTCACCAAAAAGTTCAATAATTTCGCTTTCTGTACCAAAACCAAACGCTTTAATAAACATAGTGATTGGTAATTTACGCGTTTTATCAATTCTGACAGAAACGATATCATTAGAATCCGTTTCATATTCAAGCCATGCACCGCGATTAGGAATAACAGTTGTAGAAAACAACTTATTACCAACCTTGTCTATTGTTTTAGCATAGTAAGGCCCTGGTGAACGAACTAATTGCGAGACAATTACCCTTTCAGCACCATTAATAATAAAAGTACCATTTGGCGTCATTAAAGGGAAATCACCCATAAAGACTTTTTGCTCTTTAACCTCACCAGTCTCTTTATTAATGAAGCGTAATTGAACTTTTAAAGGTACAGCGTAATTGACATCGCGTTCTTTACACTCTGCAACCTCATATTTCGGTGTCATTTCCAATTCATAATCGACAAACTCTAAAATCAAGTTGCCAGTATAATCTTGAATTGGTGAAATATCTTCAAATGCTTCTTTTAAGCCTTCTTCAAGAAACCACTTGTAAGAGTCAACCTGAATTTCAATTAAATTAGGTGTGGCTTGTAGTTGCTGAACATTAGAAAAAGACATTCTCTCTCTTTTGCCCAGTTTAATTGGATGCGGCATCGGCATATCTTCACCCCTTATCATAAGCTGTCAATAAGACAACCAGTGCAAAAAACGACAATATAAAACTAAAACGCACTCAAATAAAGCCTTTTCATCAGCTTTGTTTGAGTATTTTTATCATTTGTAATATAAATTTAACATTACTCTATGAAGTAGTATTCCCAATGCTTGCGCGACTCAGGAACGGTTTTATTTAATATATAAAACAAAATAAGTACAATTCTCCCATACTTATGGCATTCTATTATTGTAGCATAGATTATCAATGATTTCAAGTAAAAAAATAAAAAAAATATACAAAAAATAAAAATAAAAAAAGAACCCCCTTAGTTAAAAACTAAGAAGGTTCTAATCTTATTAATTATTTTTTTGTAATTATCCAGTCAACCCGCGTTGTCATTGCGAGGAGCGGAGCGACGTGGCAATCTTAATGCGAGTTTAATAGTAAAAGCCGTAAGATTATCACGTTGACGCTAGTGCTCTGCCTCATAATGACACGGCTTTTACCACTTGTGACTAAATAGTTACTTCTTTTTAATAATTAATGCACCACCAAGAACTAATAATAGTCCTATTAATTGGAAAACAGCACCACTTGTTTCCCCTGTTTTTGGTAAGCTCGGTACACCAGCAAGAGGAATGTCTAAATCAAGTATTTCAACTAATTCGACATCGCCATCTTTACCGAGTTTAATTTTACCTAGCGGTGTAATATTATCATCAATGATTGTAAAGCTGCCATCATCATCAAATTTAACTACCGCAACTCTTTCACCATCATTATCTACCACTTCATATACTTTCGTTCTGTTTAACGGTAGTACACTAGGGTCTTTGACTTTACGCTCTACTGGTAAGTCCTCAACAGTTTTTACAGGTTCTTCAACTTTTGGTGTTGAATTATCTGTCGTTGTTGGCTCACTTGGAAGCTCTGGACTAGTTGAAGTTTGACTAGTCGGTACTTCGCTTGGTATTTGCGTAGTATTCTCTACAGTTGAAGTTTCGTTCGAAGTTGTTTCTTCTGTAGTAGTTTCATTTGTCGTCGTTTCTTCTGTATTGTTTACAGTCGTCTTTGGCTTTGTTGTTTCAGGTTCGTCGTCATCATCGTCGTCAGAGTCTTCATCATCAGAATCATCGTCATCATCAGAATCATCGTCATCGTCAGAATCATCGTCATCATCAGAATCGTCGTCAGAATCGTCGTCATCGTCGTCAGCCTCTGTCGTCGGCTGTTCAACTTTCTTGTAGACATAAACAACATCGATTGTGCCTTCTACTACTTCGCCATTGGCATTATCGGTAACTGATACAAATTCATAACCATCAATTACTTTTTTCTCTGTCGTGTATTCTTTGCCAACAGGAGCATCTTTTTCAACATCTGTTTTTTCAATTAAGACATTGCCGTCCTCATCGATATAAACAACGGTAACATTTCCTGTTGGTTCAGGTTTATCTTCTACTTTTTTGTAGACATAAACCACGTCAATTGTTCCTTCCACTACTTCGCCATTGGCATTATCGGTAACCGATACAAATTCATAACCATCGATTACTTTTTGCTCCGTAGTATATTCTTTGCCTACTGGTGAATCTTTTTCAACATCTGTTTTTTCAATTAAGACATTGCCATCTTCATCGACATAAACCACTGTGACATTACCAGTTGGCTTTTCTTCTGGATCAGGATCTGGTGTTGGATCAGGCTCTGGATCTGGTGTTGGGTCCGGGTCTGGCGTTGGGTCTGGGTCTGGTGGTGTAACCGAACCAGTTTTTTTATAAAGCCCGAGGTCTATCGTCCAGTTATCAGCATTATTAATCGTAACTTCTACTGTTTCACCATCCGAATCCTTACTATCATCACCTCTATCTTGAACTGTAGTCCTATAAATTTCCTTTTGCTCATCCGTTAAAAGAAACTTAACGGTATAGTCAGCATTTTCAAGTTCAGTAAATTCATAGTAACCACTTTCATCGGTCGATGTCTGCTTAAATAATGTACCATCTTTATGCAATTCAACCTTAACCGCGTTAACACCGTCTTCATTTGAATCTTGTTTACCATCTCTATCGCTATCCAACCAAACGTAATCACCAAGCGCGAATTTATCTGGTTTAAAGACATCCTCGTCCTCATCCACCGTATCCGCTTTAGGATTATAAATACCAAGGTCAATACTTAAATCATCAGCCGTAAGTTTAACTTCCACCGTTTCGCCATCAGAATCTTTATCATCTGCCCCAACATTTTGTTTCGTTAGTTTATAGCCCGCTGGTAACTCTGTAAATTCGACCAAATAATCACCCTTGACTAATTGTTCAAATAAATACTTACCACTGTCATCTGTGGTAGTTGCTTTTTTACTACCAGATGGTAATGTTAACGTGACCTTAACGTTTTTAACACCTTCTTCATCAGTTTCTTGGATACCGTTATGATTTTTATCATACCAAACGTAGTCACCTAGTTTATAAAAATCACTTGAACCTGTATCTGTATCAGTGTCCGTATCATCTTCTTTAACGATACCTAAATCAATACTAAAATCATTAGCATCTTTCACTGTGACATCGACAACTAAGCCATCTGAATCTTCTTCGTCATCAACATTATCAGCATTTTTTGTAGTGATAACATAATCCTTAGGTAAAGTCGTTTCATCAAAAGTAACTTTATACTTGCCATTTTCTAAATCTGTAAACTTATAATAACCATTGACCGTTACTGTTTCGACTGTACTATTATCTGCTTTGGTCAAAGTAACTTTAACCCCGCTAACACCTTGTTCACCATTATCTTGTTTGCCGTTGTTATTACTATCAAACCAGACTCTATCGCCAATTTGATAATATTTTGTAGTTTCCGTTGGCAATCGTTTTGTATAATAGACAATACCCATATCAAGAGTCATATTATCAGCATTGCGAATAGAACCATAAGCGGTTGCCGACCATTTGTCAAGATGATGCACAGACGGTTGCCCTGCTGGCGGTGTTGCCTTTTTAGGGTCAGAATCTAGATTATCCGTAGTAAAATCTTCTTGCACAAGCGAATAATTTGCTGGCAAGTTCTTAAATGTTACGATGTAATCACCATTGAGTAGACGGTCAAATTGATATAAACCATTTTCATCTAAGTTGATTTCATTAGATAACGGTGAACCATCTGCTTTCGTACGTTTTAATGGCGTACCATCGGCATTAGTAATCCTTGCCTTAATAGTTTTCATATCAATGGCAGTGCCTGTTGTAGCTGTTACCGAGTCAAAGTTAATCGCACCACGAGTAGTCACATTGTAAGCAGGAGCATTTGGATCCTCAGCTAACTGCACATTATCGCCATTATCGACCCAAACTCTATTACCTAGACTATAATACTCTTGCTTATAAATACCAAGGTCTAGTGTCATATTGTCTTTACCGTCAATGGTCGTTGTTCCTGTATAATCTGTACCCTTGGTTTCTAAACCATTGGAGTCAAGTCTTACATCAGTACCAGCAGAACTTACCGTTTCAACATAATCAGCAGGTAAATTGCTAAATTTCACTGTATAATCGCCATTGACTAAGTCAGTAAATTCATACTTACCATCAACATCTGTAGGCTTTATTTCTGTAGTTCCATCTGATTTTGTTAACGTGACTGTAACGTCTTTAACACCTTGCTCATTATCATCTTGAATACCATTTTTATTATTATCATACCAAACTCTATCGCCTAATTTATACTTATTAAGCTTATAAAGTCCGAGGTCAGCAGTCAAATTGACGTGTTGCTCACCAGATAAATTATAAGTGCCAGTGGTATAAATATAATCAGCAGTCTTTTTTCCATCAGAATCTAAGGCAACATCACTACCTTTATTTGCACCAACCACGCCAGCATAATCTTTTAAGACATTACCGCTAAAGCGAACTTTATAATCGCCAGATTCTAAGCCCGTAAAGAGATAAAAACCGTCGCTATCCGTCCACTGCGTTTGAAGAACTTCATCATTAGTATTTAACAATTCAACTTTAACGCCTAGTACCCCTGTGTCGCTATAGTTAGCATTACTATCAATTTGTTGAGTCATTGTCACATTGTCATTACCAGCTTGGATATTATCTTGATCATTACTGTCTTTGTAACCATCAAACCATACCCTATTACCAAGCGAATAAGTCGGCTGAACATTCTCAACCTTGCCAATTAAAGTCTTAACTACGACTTCCACAGGATTCATTGCCGCTACTACCGTTTGCGATAACTTACGCTGTTTAGGAATGAATGCCGCTGCTGCATTAACTGAATTTTTCACAGTCAAGCCAATTTCGTATTCATCTCTTTCTACCGTCGATTTTAATTTCACTTCAAATTTGCGCTTAGCATTGTTCGTTGTCACCTCATTTACAGAGATAATCTTAGAACCACTGTCTTTTGCTACAAATTCAAAACTAAAATTATCCGTTTTCGGTATACCATTGACCAATACATCGAAGTTTGAAATATACTCACCGTTGAGAACTTTTGTCTTAGCATCTACGATTTCCATACTGACATTATTAAGGTCAGGTAATGAATTTTCAACAGGAGCTAATTGAACAAAATATTCATAAACGATTCTAATTCTTTTTTCAGTATTTAAAGTAGACCAGTTAAAATAATGATTATCATTAGGTTGAATATCATTCGTATAATGCCAAATTGCCATTTGACTAGCCGCTATTACTTCTTCTGTCGTCAACTTATCTATCGCAGTAAAATCAAGCACCGATGTATTTAAACTTTTAGTACCATTAGCATTATAGACTTTTTGTCCTAGCGCCTCTATTGCCTTGGATTTAATCGTATTGACATCTACCATAGGATAGGTATTATTGACAATCGCCCTAACATGTGCAGATTTAACTGAATTAATATAAGGAACGCTTTCCAAATAATGACCAGTATAATCAATAACAGAACTAGGATAGGTATATCGATCAATACAATAGGTTAAATAGCCATCTGTATTATCATCGACATTCTGCATAGGTATTAAAGCTGTCCTTGAACTGCCCTTTGAACCCGCTGGATTAACATCACCACGTTCATAAAAACGATGGTACCCCTTATTTTCGCCTAAATAAATATAACGATTTGAGTTTTGAAAATACCAAGCACTTTGGCTTTGGTTAGCCCAAATTATGTTTTTGGGCGTCTCTTCTGTTTCGATAAAATAAATAGTTTTACCTTCAATATCATATTGACTTGATAAAACACCATTATCCAAAAGCCTATATGTTTTACCCGAAAACACTAAATCACTTGCCTCAACAAGCATCAACGCCATAATAGCAACAATTACCAGAATTGTTAAATTATGCCTTATTTTTCTTTCCTTCTTCATTTGCTATTCCTCCTTGAATGCTTGAGTTATAGCTCATCTACGCGCGGAAAGGTCTTATACCTTCGTCTTGAAAAATAAGCATCGTTTAACATTGATGAATTAAATTTTCTTTATTCAATTGTCAGTCCGAAAATCTAAATAATATGCGATTCTATAGCTAGCGCACATCATTACTATATCGGCAAATCAATTTGCACCTCCTTGAATTTAGCAGTATTTATCAAAATAGTAATATTCAATCAAACCACGTTATCATTGCGAGGAGCCTTAATAACACGGCTTTTATTATTAGAAAGAATAGTCTAAATCAAATACTACTTTCACCAATGTTTTTGCTTTTGACTACATAGTCAAAAGAGTAGTCGCCATCTGCATCCTTGCTAAAGCGTAAACTACTATTGATTTTATCGGCACAATTAACCTAATATTTTAACATTATCACATGTTATTTCGTTTCAATTACAAAATATTTGCTTCACAGTAACTATTCAGTCAACCC
>PDWI01005539.1_pt1 | contig 16238 bp, 25 predicted proteins | sample 1430891 | NCBI WGS metagenome assembly PDWI01 (sample SAMN01162508, study PRJNA174530) | Oral metagenome, whole genome shotgun sequencing project. | biome: Marine environment; feature: Marine mammal; material: Swab sample of the gingival sulcus; isolation source: swab sample of gingival sulcus...
AGGCAAAAGAAATAAGTAATCTAACAATAGAATACGGATATGAGTCTGATGCTTTTAAAACAGCACAAGAGTTAAATATATTTCATTTTTCTGCTGCAAAAACACTTGCTCAGATTATAGAATTAAATAGAATATATCGCGAAAGTGGTAGTTTTTCCGAGTTCTATAACAAAGCAAGTGAATTAGTAGATACTTTTAACAAAAGGTGGCAAAAAACAGAATTTGTAACTGCAACACTTATTGCTGAAGCCGCCGAAACATATCAGCGATTAATCAAAAAAACAAGGTTGTTTCCTTACTGGGAGTATCGTACAGCAGGCGATGACAAAGTGCGACCGGAACATCGAAAATTAAACGGCATAATCCTTCCGGCAAACGACCCTTTGTGGAAAAAAATATTCCCACCAAATGGTTGGAAATGTCGTTGCTATATAGTGCCTCGCATGGCTCACGAAGTTGTTAATATTGATTTCGACAAAATGCGTAAACGTGTTGCAGACTATTTTGAGACAAAAGAATGGAAAAATAGCAAAGCTCAAGGTTTTGGAGTAAACAGGGCTTTGTCGTCAGAGATTTTTACAGCAAATCAGTTGTATATTAAGAAATTCCCTAATATGGCTAAAAAACTGTTGAAAGATATAAATTACAAAACATTTGAGTTGGGAAGCTATGAACAGAACCGCAAAAAAGCAAAAGGGAATGTTGAGATATACGAGGGTACTGCTGCTGAATTTTTCAGCAAATTAGAAACCGAGAATAACAATATATTCTTTAAGGATTTTAATAACAGAAAAATCTTATTTGATGAAAAAAAATATTTAAAAGGACACGATTTAAAAAAATACGCAGAACGAACAAAATATCTTAAAGCAGCACAAGAAACATTAGCTAATCCTAATGAGGTTTGGATAAGTGCGAATAAAAAGTTAAAAGAGTATTATTTTGTAAAATACTACAAAGATGTAACAATAGTTGTGGTAGCTGAAATAAAAGAAGGCATGGTTTATCGTGTGAAAACATGGTTTCCTGTACAGGAAAATAAGGCTACAATGAAATACAGGCAGGGATTATTAATTAAAAAACAGCCATAATGTATGGCTGTTTCTATGAAGCTCGAAAGCAATACGCTGACATAATCAGCCGTCCGTGTCCCTCCGCTTCGGGCTAATGGCACTTCCTTACCCGCATTGCTAACTAAGTGCAAAGATAAATAAAAAATTATGGATTTCAAAGAATTAGAGAATTATTTGCAAAATTTAGAAGATGAATTGCTTGAGGATGCAGCGGAAATTGTAGCAGAAACCGCAGTAGAGTATTTTAAAGATAGTTTTAAAAAAAAGGCATTCGACAACGAACCTTGGGCAACTCCTAAAACTGCAAAAAGTACAGGTTCTCTGCTAATAGAGTCGGGTTCATTGCTTAATAGTATTCAACCCAAACTAATAAGCAAAGAACTTGTAGTTATTAGTGCCGGTAATGCTAAGGTTCCGTATGCCAAGGCACACAACGAAGGTTGCAACGAAATAGTTAATGTGCCGGCACATACACGAAGTAGCACAAATGTAAAATCGCATACAAGAAAAGGAGTTACAATAAAAGCTCATAAAAGGGAAGGTGGTGAAGTGTCTGCACACTCAATGCACATGAATATTCCAAAACGGCAATTTATGGGAAAAGCAAAAGAATTAGCGAAGCTAATTTATACAAGATTGCAAGCGCATTTTAATAGCGTAGAAAAATAGTATAAACAATCAAATTAACTAAATAAGAAAATGAAGACAATTTACAACGCAATACTAAAAAGAATAGAAGAAAAAGTACCTGAAATAAAATGGTTAGACTTAGACACAGGGCAATTAGAAACAAACAGTAAACCTCCCGTTGCTTTTCCTTGCTGTTTGATTAGCATAAATGTAGGTCAAACGGTGGACATAACCGACACTATGCAAGATTGCAAAGCAAAAATATACGCACGCATTGCATTCGACCATGTTGGAAGAACTGCACAAAACACGCCCGAAATAGAACGAGAAAAAAGCCTAAAAATATACGATATTATTGCAGATGTATATAAAGCACTGCAAGGTTTTGGAACTGATAATTTTGACAGCCTCAGCAGAACCGCTCAAGGAAAAGAAAAAAGCCGACACGGATATTTTCAATATCGTATCGACTTTGCTTGCGAGTTTGAGGATTTAACGGCTGAAGAGTAGATTGTAATTAACTGGGAGAGACGTAGTTTTTCTTTAATTTCTTAAGTCTCATTTTTATGCCAACTTTAGGATTTATTTTTATTGCCCTCTCCCAATAATCAATAGTTTTCTCAAGTTCATTGTTGCATTCGTAATACTCTCCAATCATTCTGTATAGTTTATCAAGCCCAAACGAATGCCTTGCTTCCTCATCTTCAACAGCTTGATATAGTGTTTCTAAATACCTCTTGTCTCTAAACTTTTCACCATCTGCCTTCTCATTATAAAACCAAATTCTTGAATGAATACTGCCTGTTTTTTTCATTTGGGACTCATATTCTTCTTTATTGGTGTTATTGCCCATAAAATCTATTTCAAAAACTAAATTCTCGTATGTTATAAGCCTAATCAATGATTTGTTTGTATCAATCACGGTTTCAGAGAAAGATTTTGGACAATTAAATTTGCTAATAATAACAGCTTTTTCTACATCAATAACAAACATTTTATTAGAATCTTCAGTATTGGAACTATGAGTCCGAAATATGGCAATTTTACCATCATCGCTTATATTGCATTTTCCAAGATTTGCAGTTGTTTTTTTCGAAAAAATTATCTGACCTTTCTTGTCTAAAATTAAAAACAATCCTTCTAATTTTAACGGACTAAGCCAATCGCAACAAATTGAAATTCCATTATTACTTATGTGGCAATCATTCGGACGCTCGACTTTCTTTTTAAACAACAATTTTCTTCCTTTCACTACTGCCAATTGTTTTTTAATCTCCGAACATAACACACAAAAGTTTGCATCACTTGAATATTGTCCTATACTAAAAAAACCGACTAAATCCATGAAATAAACACCGGAGTCTGTATATTTAGTAGTTGTTGAGTCGCAGTCTGTTTTTGTGTCACTACTATTTAGAATCTTCTTCCTTTTCTTTGGTCTTGTTTTTAAAAGCAAATAAAACAACAGCAAAATTAAGCCTAATACAATTAATATCTTCATTAAACTTCGCTTTAATCAAAGATTAACACCAAGTTTCTCGAAGTCAGGAACAGGCTTTCCTATTGCTTCACACATTTTTGCTACACGATTATGTACTGCTTCACCGGGCGTACTGGCTTCCGCCAAAGTATGCGCATCAAACATTTTTTCGAGATAATACCTTAGAACGTACTCATACGCCTTGTCATTGTTACCTAATTCTCGTTCATACCAATACATTTTATAATAGTTTGTTTCCTTTTTTTGCAATAACGCTTTGATTTTTTTTATCCTTGAAGCCATAGCAAAAAATGTAATCAACACAGCAATATTAATAGCAACAGCAATAAAAATTGCAAAAGAATAATCATTTTCCATATTATATAAGATTTAAAATTAAACAATAAAATAATAACCCAAAATTAAACAAATAAGTCGACATTCAAAAAAATGTCGACTTATTTTATCAATCTAAATCAGATTTCTTCACCCAAAACAACTGACCTCTAATCCTTTTGTACTTCTCAAAATCCTTAAACGAAGCCTTATGCTCTGAAATCTCATAGCAAACATTTGCATAAGAATACAGCTTAATTTGCTTGTCGTATTGTATTATATCAGAGATATTTAATTCCCGATACTTGAACTTATCTATTATTGTATTAACAGCATCTCGCAGCCTTTGTTCTGTAAATTTATTAGCTACGAGGCGTTCTGTTAGCACATTAAAAAACTCATTGCTTTGTTTAGGAAAAACCACTTGCAGTTTTTTCAAATTCTTAGCAATCTCAACAGGAGTAAGTGCATTGCCATCATTATACAAGCTAATAAATGTAGTACCGTCTTCCTTAACTTTCAGTAATTCCCCTGTTGTACCCTTGCATAATGTTTTCCGCAAGTCCTTGGTCTGCGCCACTTGCTTGCGCACTTCCTTGCCTATTTTTTCCATTCCTATTGTAATTGCCCGATAATATTTTCTCGAAATTATTAGGTTTTATTATCCAATCAAGACTTGCTACAAAACCTTGTTTGTTGTCGCCCTTTAAAAAGTCAGATTCTGTAGCAGTCTTTATAACTTCTATTAATGCTAATTTGCCTCTTTCTTTTACCCGTGCATTCAACATCCTTTTTCTTGTATTACCAAGAGGTTTACGCACACCACCAAACACACCACCCGTTGTGGCATTAAAAAAGTCGACAAAAGCATCGAAATCAATTTTTTCATCGCGAACAAAGTCGGTATTGCAAGTATTCATTTTGCTTTTTTCTATTGCATAATATACCGAATGTCTTACTAAAACCAACTTTGTTGTTCTCGGTAAATCCTTTCTGTTGCAGACAGATATTATCTCTTCAACAACTCTGTCTATTACCTCGTTCAAGCTATTATCTATGTCCATTTTATTTTCATTTAAAGTCCTTAAAACTGCTAAAGTGCTTAGTTTCTTCTACGATAAAATCTTCAAGTAAACCAGTATCTGTTACAGAAAGTTGTAACTGTACTTGTTTTCCCGTCCGTGTAATATCTGTAAACACTTTACTTCTCAATGTAACATTGTCTTTTTCATCCATCTTTTTCAATAATTCTTCAGCGACGGAAGCAAGTAATTTTTCTTCAGTTTTTGTCATATTCTACGTTTTTATCAAAGTCTAAGATACACTTAAAAAATAGCGCAGTAATCGAAGGGATTACCGCATTGCCAAACATCTCTATTCCACTCTTGTCCAGTTCGGAGGAAAACCCATCATCCAATTGTACATCGCTAAAGTCTGACTTGCAGTCAAACCGTTTAAATGGCATTGATAAACTGTTTTGTTTTGATACTTCTTCTTGTAATAATTGCTGTAAGAGTCTAAGAATCTGAGTATTATGAACGCGTCTTGCTTTGCCGGAGTAGGCAACACAGTAAAGACGCTCTCTTTTGTGATTATAGCCCGCTTCGGAAGCCGATAAACACGTCCATTCTGCATTATACCCGATTTTGGAAAGGTCGCATAAGACTCTTTCAAATCCTCGAACAAGCAGCATTGGGCTGTTTTCAAAGAATACGTATTTAGGTTTAGCAATCCGTAGTATTCTGTACATTTCGCTCCATAATCCCGACCTTTCTCCGTTAATCCCGATAACTTTACCATTTTTCCATAATTTTTTATTAGACACATTTGCAATAGATAAATCTTGACAAGGAAAACCTCCACAAATAATATCAACATATTCAACATCCCTCAAATCTCGAATATCTTTGTGTATTTTTGCGTGTGGGAATCTCTTTTTTAGGATTTCTCTTTGTTTTTTTTCTATCTCGCAACACCATTTTGTTTCGATATTACACATTTCTGCCCCCAATTCAAAACCTCCAACTCCAGAAAAGAGACTACCTAAGGTTAATGCTTCCATCACTAAACGTCTTGAATTTTAAGTGCTAATTTACGCTTTTTCTCCCCCACATTCTTGGCTACATAAACGTGAACACCAGTGTTCCCCTGTTTTTTCCTAACAGCCTTATCAAACGTATCAACAGCATCAATGAATAGGTGGGCATTTTTGATTTTTTTATTCTTAGCCAACTGTGTCCTATAGCGTCGTAACTGCCACACCTTAGTACTATCTAATCGACCTCCCGTAGTTTTAATTAAATCCTGTACAAGTTGTCTTATAAACTTGCCTGTTTCGCTGTCCGTGTTAAGAGAGTTGAAATACTCATTAAACTTCTCTAAAACAATATCTGTGTAAGTATTGTCAAAGTACATGCTTGCCGGCTTTGTTATCTTTACTTCTATTGTCTCATCAAAGCTACTTATTCCCATGCTTTTAGCATTATACTTATTACCTTTTATCTCTGCATCCTTAGCCTTTGCCATAGCAATCTCTGTATATGCTTCCGCAATAATTTCATTCAACTCTTTCAAGTATTTTTCTACCATAAGCGCCTTATTGGCAACCTTATGCGCATATCGCTCTTCTAATTTCAAAACAGGATTAATAGCCCAAGTATCAACCTCTTTTCCTGTTGCATCTTTCCAAATTTTACCTTTCTGTCTCATTTTTTTTCTGTATTAGAGTTATAAATTGATAATCTTTTGTAATAAGGAATTTCTCTTGTTGGCTGTATCTTTACGTTATATAAATCGCTCTCTTTTAACAGCCCTGATTCCATAAGTTTTTCAATCATTTCAAAATGTTCAACCATTTTGTGTAGGTTAGCATCTTTGCTCATTCTTAATGTTTTTATTTAATAATTGTACTTTAATTTTATCCACATAGCGATTAAAAAACGCCTTTTCTATACCCAAGTCTGCAATAACAAGACTCATATTTTTTTCAATTATCTTTATATCTATATCATCAAGTATTTCGTTATTGCTCAAACGTTCAATAATTTCCTCTAAGTCTTTTATATTACGATGCAATGCCTCTACCGTAAGCTGTCTCATGTTTGTCATTTTGTCCTCCTTTCTATACTGAGTTTGAAACCCAATTTAAAAACTACAACAGCGATTTCTATACGCAGATAATTCCAATCTACACACACAGACGGAACAATAAAGAATATATCAAGCCTGCCTACTTTTAATTCAATAGCTCTCATAATTTATTTATTTCAATGGGAATAATATTTTCTGTAACAAATCCGGCTTCTTTTAAAAAATTAGATGTCGAATTTGGGTTGTCGGCATCTCTAAGCAATTCAGCAGCCTGCAATTTAACTTTGTAGCCATCAATTATTGTTTTACCCAAATTGGCAATTTCTTTGGCTGTTTGCACGTCTATTTTTTCACAAGCGCTCGCTTTGGGGTCGCTTGAATTTTTAAGCATTTCAATGCTCTCAAATAAATGCTCGTTTAATTTGTCTAAGTTAATCTGTTTGTTCATCTTTTATCAATTTTATAAGTTTATTATTTAATTTTATTGTTTGTTGTAGTTCCGGCGGATATTGATGTATTGTATTCCTGTTCATCAATTCAGCGTTACTAATACATTCCAAATTCGCTATATCAAAATTTCTATTATTTCCATCCTTAAAAATCACATTATAGTCATCCGGTATATCTCCGAATTTTTGCTCATATATATGCCTTTGTTTTAACTTGAAAACATTGGGTTCTTCTACCTTGACTTCGATATAACCATCTTTAGTTTGTCGCTCATATCCTATCGGTTTATGATTATGAGGAATATTCCCTTTTTTAAATTGTGTTTTTCTGCATTTTTCAGCACTTTCCTCACTCATATACTCCGACCGCTTTTTGTTTTTGTTAAAAGGTATATGTCCTTTTTTGAATTGCGTTTTATGCCCTGCATAATTTTTTTTAGCCGTTTCCTTTATAAATTTTTTGTTTTTTTTGAGTTTCAAAAGGAAAGCCGTGTTGTAAATAGCCCCAACACTACGATTTAGTTTCTTTGCTAATGTGGAAGTGTCTGTATTAGCATAATTCGCAATCAGGTATTGTTTTTCTTGTTCCGTCCAATCATTTCCCATTTTTCACTCTTTTATCATCAATATACAGTACTCTTTGAACATCGTATTTAAACTCTTCTATTAATTCAGTCACAAATTTGTCAATAGGTGCTTTGTAGAGAACTTGACAGGTTTTACTATTTACATCAATTCCAATCCCCCGACTACTACACTTATGATGTAATTTGTATCGCCTGTTGTTTTCCCTTTTTGTGTATTTCATGGCTTTTAGCTTTCTAGATATTCATTTACCATTTTCTCATTATATTCTTCAGAAAGAGGGTCTGCTTGTTCGTATAGAGCAAGCCTAATCATTAACTTATTCAACTCTTTGTCATTTATTTGAATAGCTCTTTCTGCCACTTGTCTCAATAATCCCTTAAAAATATTCAAAGGGGCTATTAATACAGCCATATCGTCATTTTTAGCTATTTCATCTAACAGTTGTGAAGCATGTACTTTCCAACTATCATTTATTATTGCTTTTCCCGTATTATCCATATCATAATTATTATATTCAATCAATTGTTAATTACACATTGCTAATTGAAACTCTACGCTTCTCCCTTAGCAGTTACACTAATCTCAATCCCCGACAATGCCAACAAACTCGCATCCATATCAATAATTGCTTCCTCGTTTTTCAAATTTTCAGCAACCTTTTGATATTTCAAAAATTGGTTATAAATAGCAGTTAAACTACTCTTTGTTATCGCATTAAAATTAGAGACACCACTACCCGCTGCACGCACGGCAACAGCTTTTACATAATTAATATCAACTTCCTGTTCTCTTATTTTGAAATATCCGAAAATAGCAGCTATTACTCTCTTGCGCAGCTTGTCCATCTCGGAATTTGCCTGTTTGTTAGGCTCTTTCATTAAACCTATCAACTTGTAAAACTCCTTATTGCTAAGTTTCTGTAAAGATTCTGTTCTGCCGTTGCTGACAGAATACACAAGCTCCTTCTTTAACTCATCTTTACTTTCGTATTGCGACAAACCGGGTTGTTTATCAAGCAATACATAGAATTGTTTATAATTTCGCATTATCAGTTTTGTTTTAAATGTTAAAATCCCATTTGCTTTGACATTTCCGGCGTAAAACCTCCATATTCTACAAACAGTTTGTTGTAGAAATAATCACATGCAGCATACGTTTTGTTAAACCATTCCGGATGCTTCTTGTCTCCAAATCGCCATGCAAAACACATCTGTTCATGTGTTAAGCTGTCAATCTCCTGTTTTTGTTCTTCTGTTAATTCAATCATTTCAGTTTTCATATTTTCTTTAATTTCTTTTAGTAATTTTTTTGCGGGGATAGATAAATAATTATTGTATGTAGAATAGCTAATACGAAATTGAGGATTTACAATATTCTTATAAATCCAAATCAAAGTAGAGCCTGTATTTTGATACTTCTTCACCAATTCCTGTATCACAACTACTCTTTCTAAATAATTTATTCTATTGTAAGCCATCTTTCTTTATCTTATTTCCGTAAAACAATTCAGCTTTTTCATCATCAACAGTCAACATGCCACCCGGCACTCGTCCGCCAATTGTCATTACCAGTCCTTGAACTCTTATTAGAATCTTCGCGAGCTTAGAAGCCATCATAGCCGTGGCGGTGTAAGGTTTGTTCCTTTCCTCGTGCGCAACACAGACAAATGTTACATTAGCAAACTCTTGTATCAAATTCTTAATTCCTTTAGCCCTCAATTCTTCGTTGTATATTGTAAGATTGTCAAGAACAACAATCTTAGGCGCTCTTCTCTTACACAATCGTTCTTTTATATCCTCTATCGGTTCATATTCCAAGAATTGCAACCTACTATTAGAGGGTTCCAACTTAGCGCGCTTAACAGATTCTTGAAATTCCTTATCAAATCCTTGCTCCGCGCTAACATACAATACCTTCTCAAACTTGCTCAAATAGTCAGACAACAACAAAGCGCCCCATGTCTTCCCATGCTTTTCTGCTCCATACATAAGCCAAAGCCCGCCAATAGTCGGAGTTCCAAACACTCGCTTATAAATACCTTCAAATGGCATGGTTTTGAACTTCTTTTTGTATAGATTATTCAATGTTAGTGCTTTGCTCATCGTTCTCTAATTGTATTAGTGTTTCTAAATATCTTAAGGTCTTACCCTTTGTCAAACATTGCTTAATCATTTTATTAGTAAGAGCTTTGTTGTTTAGATTAACATCAGCAACATCTCCAATAAGTTGTCTGTAGAATGCAGTTTTGTCGCCTGAGCCTAACGGCACATAGTGTATAAATTCCTCAGAAAAGCGACTAAACAAAGCCTTATAGCCAATCTTTTTATGCTGCAAGCCTCTTTCTATTTTGCTTTGCAGACTGTCATCACCAATCATCATCCAACCACAATTAAACTGTGTTGCATTCCAAATCTCAATAATTTCGGGCAAAACAGAGTTGTCTAAATAACCCGCATCGTCAAGAGCTATGAAAGGCGATTGCATTTGATTTAAGTAGTATTTTAAATTCTCTTTAATTTCAAGATACCGACCTTTTGCATCCAACCCCACAGTCTTGGCAAGCTGTCGAACAAAACTCATCTTAGTTTTCGCTTGAGAACAATCGAAATAGAAAGCATTTTGCCGCCCTTTTATAATATGTTTTGTACAAAACGTCTTACCTATTCCACAGTCGTCTATTAGAATAGTCGCTTTGTGGTGCGATTGGCAAAACTTAATGTTGTCTTCAATGTCGTCGTAAACAGTTGTTCGAGCAACATTCCATTTTCTACTGCTCAAAGTAACATCTAACCTTCTACCTTGTGCAATCCAAAATCCTACTGCTGCAACTTTCTCCGTCTCACCATTCTTTATGCGCGAGTAAATTGTTTTGTCAATGCCAAGACTCTTTGCATAAGCAGCATCACTTCCTCCATAGTTTCGTCTATCAAGCAAAATAGCTTCTCTTACTTTCTGTCTAAATTCTTGTGTTATCATAATTCGTATGTATTTTATTTATAAAATTGCTCCATTAATTTATTGTTATGGCTTTGTTTTCGAGGAACATAACTATAATCATCCTCGTTTTCGTAATCGGCGATTTGTTTAACAGGTTCTTTACGTTCTACAAACCCTGCCACGCCCGGAATAGAAAAACTGTTACTAACAGTCTTTTGTCTATTATCTATTATAATTAAGTTGTCTATTGCGTTTTTGCGTTCTTGCATATAAGCCGTTACAGTATTTCTATAGCGCGCCATGATTTCAGCAGCTTCGACGTGGTTAGCCCTGCGCTCAAGAGGAGCTTTTGCCCCTACAGGTTTCTTAAGTGCCTCGCAGATATAGCGATTAGTGTCATAATCATACACATAAGCCTTCAACACATCTCCATTATTGTCATCCAACCAAAACACCCTAATCGTTTTCCCTTCAACCTGTCGTAGCAGCTTTATTAAATTATCGCCTGTGTAGATTCTGCCATTATCACCAAGCAACCATTCTCCATATTGCAGGTTCATAATGCCTGCATTGCAGCTTGTTATAGCCTCGTAACCAAGCCATTTTATAAAACCTCTGTAGTTGGTCTCCGGTAAGTCCGGGTGTTGCATTTGCATAAAGTAATCAAACCTGCTTCTTGTCTTGTCTTGCTTGCAGGGCATATTATTCCACAACACTATGTCGGCAAAACATTGTTGAGTTAAAGTGTCGTAAGGTATCACTTGCGTCTTATCAGGACCGGCTTGGTTACTTTCTGCAAGAGCTTTTGGTCTTGCCACCCAACCAACACGCTTTTTTTCTATACCATACCTAAGGGGCTTAAAATATCCCTCAACACGCTTACTTCTCGCGCTATTGGCATGTATCTGCACATCGCTAAACATTCTACCGTTTTGCAAAAAAGTATTCCTGTAGAGGCTATTCAAAGCACTCTCACACTCAAGAGAATAAGGCAGATTAACACCCCACTCAGCATAATTACGCACCATTTGTCTATAGAAATTCAAGATTAACTCCTCTTTTGTTTTTCCGTAAGTCCATGCAGTAATTGCTTCGCTCGCTAAATCAACACCCAAATACCACCACATTCTGTCTCGCTCCTTTGTGTACCAAAATGGAGGCTGTCTGTCATCGATACTAATCATACTGCCTGCATAGGTGGGTTGTTCTAAGCTCTCGTAAGGCACAAACTTTTGTAATAATACTTGTCTGTCTCCACTACGCTTAGCATAATTGCCGATTTTATTGTCCCAGTCAGCAAGAAACCGCCTTACTGTGCGCGGCTTAATCTTTTGAAAATCAGAAGGGTCGTATACTTCTGAGGTTTCCTTGTTAATAATTTCAATATGTCCGTCCAAGAAGGCGTTGTAAACATCAGCGACTTCTGTAGCAGTTGGTTTGTGTTTAACACCTGCGAACATATTGTTCAGCAGCTTATCGGTCGCTTCATCTCTTTTAAGAGCATTGCCTCTACTCTTACCTTCAGCATCTTTTATTAAAGAGATATAGCTTTTTGCCTTATATTCTTTTAATTGCTCTTTAAACCTCTTTTCACTACTATTTAAACTATGTATAACTCCGTAAGCATTTTCAAGAAAAGGGTTAAAGCTATGCGCATCCTCGAACAAACTCTTGCCAATGCCACGCAAGGAAGATTTTTTACCGACTCTCTCAGCAATCCTTGCCTGTTCAAGTTCAACAACAGCATTCAATACGCTTGCGTTCACAATCAACTGTGCTGCCGTTTCGGGAAGTAGATATTGCCCATCCGGGTAGGTAAACTCATTCTCGTAATATTTAACCGCTTCGTCGTCTACCTCATAGTATCGTAGTAGAATATGCTCAACTCTACGCGGGTCGCCAATTTCTGTCTGTATACGCTTAGGTAGACTGTCGAACTCAACCAATAATAGCCGTCCGTTTCCTCCTCTCATCGCTCGCTTCATGCCAAACCCTTTCTTTTCGTCTCTCCACAACTTCTTTTTCAGCGAGTCGTAAGTCTTGTAAAAGCGAGGCACTAATTCGTCTTCAGTTACTACTAATATGTCTCCCAAGTATCGTGGCATTTGTTATTTTGTCTAAAAAGTTCTTATAATAGTATTGTAAAGATTATGTAACCTCTTACTCAACCCCTTGTCTTGTTTTATCAGTTCCTCTAAAACAATCTCTACCTTGTTAAAAAAATTCTTAGAACGAAAGCCAATCACATAACCTCGTTCACTTTTCAACTTAACAATATTTTTTATTCCGTGTTTCATCAAAAACTCAGCATCCTCTTTGCTCAAAAAAACTTGCAACATTTTCATAATCTCTCTTAATTTTCAAAGTTCCGCCGCAGGACTCGAACCTGCGCGTATGCCTTTGCGGAAAAAATCACTACAGTTATAACCCCCGTTAATAAATATCAGTGATTTTTAAAAATATTTACCATAATCCAAACCTACACTCTTGCATACATCTAAAATAAGTAGGTCTACTCTATCTATACTTATATTCTTATAAGTTTCCTTTACTTTGCCATCAATGTAATGTTTCACATCCCCAGCCTCCGTATCTATCCATAAACTATGCTCTAACACTCGTTCGCCATACTTGTTTCGCCCATAGAAGTAATGTGTAATAATACGCCCTTCGTGTATAGTAACCACCCCATCAACAGGCATATCTTTCAAATAATATCCTCCACTTGTCTTTACTGCAACATTTCTAATTTTATTAGCAAGGTCATTGCTTGTTGTGCCTTTTAATGCGCTATATACCGTTCGCGATGTTACGTTAAATGCCTTCGCCAGCTTATTAACATCGCCTTTCTCTATCAATTTAATTTCTCGTCTCATCGTACTATTTATTGTTTTTTGTAAATCTATTAGCTTTTATTTCCGCGCCGGCTATCAAACAACTACCCTGTCTTGCTTTGTCAAAAAAATCAATAACCATTTGCTCGTGGCTGGGCAAAGGCTTCAATTCTTCAATTTGTTTTTTACCTTCACGTATTTTTAATAAGGTATCAGCATACAACTTACTTATATACCACTTACCATTTGTTGCCATGTAAAAGTGTTGTGGGTATTTGCGTATTCTTGCACTACGCTGTCCGTTACTAACAGAATAATCATTCATTAGCAACCAATGGTCGTAAGGCAATGCTTCCATGCCGTGTACGTCGATGGGCTTTGGCATACGCAACACTTCTTTTGCTTCCAATTCCGCCCATCTGTGATTTACTTTTATTCTAAGTTCTGTACTATATCCAGTAAGCAAATCCAAAGTTTGCATTTTAGTTAACTCAAAATAAGGGTCTTTTCTTTTTCTACCACGACCTAAATCGCTGATTTTCTGTTTTAATCCAATTTTGGATTTATTCAAATTTTGATATGCGCGATTCAGCTCTCTAATATCTCGCATTATGTGTGAGTGTTGTTTTCCTGTTAATTGGGCAATCTCCATACTCGACATTGTTTGTTCTATTGTTCTTATTTCCATAATTCACTTTTTTGTTAGTTAAAAAATTAATTCTATTTTTATAGCCGTTTTCATATTTGAAGACAGTGCAAAGATAGAGAATAAATTACTTATTATCCAAACAAAATGAAGAATAAATTACCTAACATAAAGGAGAGGGTTTTGTACTTGGCTGAAAATGTAGAAGTTAGCAAGCAAAAATTTTTTGAAAAAATTGGGATTACATATGGAAACTTTACTGGTGAGAAGAAAAAACGCCCATTAAATTCAGACGCAATAGGGAATATATTACTTAATTATCCACAAGCAAACCCCGAATGGCTACTCACAGGTGCCGGGACCATGCTCAGACGAAGTGTTCAAGAAAAAGAGGAAAGTGTTGTAAATACCAACATTTTAGAAGTAGAAAAAGCGAAGTGCAAGCAAAAAATAGAATTATTACAGCAAGAAAACGAATTTTTGAAAGAAAACAGCAATCAACTAAAAGAAAATATTACATTATTAAAATCAATCATAAAAGATAAAGAACAAATAATTGCACTCAAAGACAAGGAAATAGCAGAGTTGCAAAAAAAAGATATGCACATCACACAAGCCTATTATGCTGCAGAACCCGAAATGGAATACAATAAACATTAGTATATATATTATAATACAAACACCCAGAAATGTAACAACATAAGACAATTACAATGTTGCACACATTTTTTTAGATGCTTAAAATCACACCTTTAAACGATAATGCGCTCATTTATAGCATGTTGACAGAACCACAAGAGTTTGTCATCTATGTATTTCGTGGGGGGGTATAACGACAAAAAAGCTCGTTATACCCTATTTTTTCGACACACAACACTTCTGTAGCCGCATCAAAAAAACCATGTAGTGTCCCCCCAACTGGCACCCCAACTGGCACCCCAACTTTTTTCAAGCCTTTTTTTCGTGTTTTTTGCGCGCACAAAATGTTACTTGTTTTCTTCGTCTTTGTTCTAACTCAAAAGGGCATAAAAAAAGCCCCGTAGGGCTTGTAAAATATAAGTTTTAAGCGTTTTTCTCCGCCTATATATAAGTATGTATTGTTATATCCTCTCTCACCTCCTAATAATTAAACTAAAATTAAACCCAATTAAACCTTTAAGGACAATCCGTTTTTTCCCTAAAGTAGCACCTTTTATGTCTAACCCCCTTATTTGTATGTATTTTACATCAAATTTTAAAGTCGCACCTTTTGGGACAGCCTGTTTTACCCCCTATATTAATCAGCATTTTCATTAAATTGAGTTTCAAGATTTTTTTCCTTTTCGAGTGTATATTTTACTATGTGGTTTAGTTTGTGTTTAGTCAATACGTTGTAGTGTTTCCAAAAATCAGGATAATACGGAAATTCCATATTTGATAGGTCTGTTTCTTTGTCGCTCGCCTCCTTTTTTTTAACTTTATCGTAATCTTTTTTGCTAGTATGTACGTCGTTTACTAATAGTTGAGCAAGGTGATTATACTGTGTGCCTTTGGTATAAGTTGTACCACGAGCAGAACGCAAATATTCTACATATTTCAGATAGTATTTACCTTCATTTTTAGCGTAAACTCTGATTGTTTTTTGCAGATTTTCCGTACCAGGTTCAAAATACTTAGACCACATTTTTTTATATTTATCCTGTGATGTTATATAATGCTCTGCCCTTAGAATTGCGTAATCTGCATTGTCAATAAATAAATATCCGTATTTAATCCACATTCTGTGGGTAGAATCTGCATAGCGTAATACAACTACCGGCTTATCGCCCATTAGTTCAATACCATCAATGGTGTATTTGTATTTTTTGTATTTCTTTTTAAAATTATTTTTATTTGATATAGCGTAGCTTTCAAAAGTTTCATAAAGCATATTGCTTTCACCAAAAAATTTATACGATATCTTTGAAAAGAAAGAGTATTCCATTTTGTCATCGCTTTTTCTAAATTGTTTTATTTTTATTCTGTCTCTGTTGAAATCTGCATTTATACCAAAATTGTAAACGCCTATAGCCGACTCTATTAAACGCATAGCTTCATTATTTCCGTATGAAATTTCTCTATAAAAACAACTAAGGTAATGTTTCTTTGTTGGATAGTTTTTATTCAAATTTTTTAATACCATTCTTGCTATCTTAT
>PDWI01005540.1_pt1 | contig 16237 bp, 16 predicted proteins | sample 1430891 | NCBI WGS metagenome assembly PDWI01 (sample SAMN01162508, study PRJNA174530) | Oral metagenome, whole genome shotgun sequencing project. | biome: Marine environment; feature: Marine mammal; material: Swab sample of the gingival sulcus; isolation source: swab sample of gingival sulcus...
AATTCATAAATTTTTTTAAGAAATAATCAGCAGGTTCATCTCACGAAATTTTTTATAAATATCAATAGTTTTTTATTTGAATACTTAACAAATGTTCCTCACATGCAGGGGCAGGAACAAAAAATTATTCATTTATTTGGGCAATGGGAGGTGAAAATAAAGACTTTGACGATATGGATTGGATCTCTATGCAAAAATTGAAATAAAAAGAGGTAATAATGGTATTGGATAAATTTAAATTAGACAATAAAATTGCTTTAGTAACAGGTGCTAACAGGGGAATTGGTCAAATGTTAGCAGTAGCTTTAGCCGAAGCTGGAGCTGATATAGTAGCGGTTTCTCGTCAAGGTGATTTTAATGATACTAAAAATTTAATATCGGATTTGGGAAGAAAGATAAAAACATATAATGCCGACTTTTCTGATAGACATTCAGTTTATAAACTTATAAAAAATGTTCAAGCCGATTTTGCTAGAGTCGATATTCTCGTTAATAATGCAGGTACAATTTTAAGGACTCCTATTTGCGAACACCCTAATGAGTATTGAGATAAAGTTATTGAAGTTAATTTATCTTCTCAATTTATTCTGGCAAGAGAATTTGGTAAGGAAATGGTTAAAGCAGGTAATGGAAAAATAATTTTTATTGCATCTCTTTTATCTTTCCAGGGGGAATTACTGTTTCCCGGTTATGCAGCTTCAAAAGGAGGGCTTAAACAGCTAACTATGGCTTTTGCAAATGAATGGGCATCAAAAGGTGTAACTGTTAATGCAATTGCTCCTGGGTATATGCAACTAAAAATACTGAAGCTTTAAGACATGATGCCGAAGAAAATTTTTTTGATCCTTATTATGAACAATTACAATATATTGGTGATACAAGGCTAGAGGCGTTGGTTTCAATATATGTATCCGGAGATGATAGATTAATGAGAAAAGCTATCAAGCAGTTTGATGATTCAATAATACCGGAAGGGTTAACACAAAGTAGATATCCCTTATACATTAAGCAGATTATTCCTCCATATTCTTTATTTTGGATTGATATGATATATGATTATTTAATGTATAGAAATGATCCTGATTTTTTAAAGCAATTTTTGCTCGGAATTAAATCAATTTTAGCTTAAGTGTCCAGATGCCACATCCAAATGGAATTATAAAATTAAGAATTAATAAAAAGAAGTTTAGTGCCAAAGTAAACATACCCGAAGGTGTAAAAGCTAAGTTCAAAAGGAAAGGTAAAGAGATAATTCTTAATGAAAAAAAACAAACTTTACAACTGCAATAGAAATAGGTACTATGTAAAATACGTTACGGACAATAGCTAAATTCCATCATTATCATGAGTGTTCAAAATATTCTAACGGGTAGTTTTAATTTGTTTAAACTTGAATGAGTGTTTTGTTTTTCCTATTGGTACAATAATTTTTATAAATTTGGCAAAAGGGTTTATTGGCATATAAAATATGCCGTCTATTGATTCATCTTTGTAAAGTTCAGTCTTTCTCAATACATTATTTTTCCAATGTTCTTTTTCCGACTTTAAATAATCAATATCTGATTCATAAGAAATTTCTTCATTGATTTGTCTGTCAGTGAATATTATTGCGTTATCTAATACTTCTTTTGCTGGGCTTTCATCGTTATCATCTGATAGATCTATAACAGTATTGAGTAATGAAAATGCAATATTAACCCCCGTACTTACTTTATGTTCATCTTTTCTGATGTCAATTGCTTTTGCTATCTTATTTAATTGTTGTTCAGGATCGACAGCAAAAATTTTTCGAGATTTTAAGAGTTTCTTTTTACTATCATAAGAGTTCATATATATTTTACCTGGGTCAACTAATATTTCTTCAGAACTTTTGTTTTCTACATAAAGATAAAATACGTATGAATTTTCTGTTATATCTTCTAATATTAATGCCGTAAAAAGATTATCTGAATCTTTTTCAATTATTCTTCTTCCTTGATTTAGTTTTGATTCTTCATCGGGTTTAAGTGAGAAATAAGTTGATGAACAATTGGTGAACAGTAATATAGATAATAAAATTAGTAAATATTTTTTAGTTTTCATTTTTTTCTTTTTGTATTTACTTCTACTCATCAACTAAAATGCCAAAAATTTTATTGATTTTTATAGTTTTTGATTTAGCATATGTCTATAAAAAAAATATATCTGTTTAGTTTTTTATACTATTCTTAGTTTTAGAAATAAACAAAATTACAGTTCAACCTGATACCGAACTTATGTAATAAGTGATTTCCAATCAAAAAAAATAAGCAGAAAACCCAATAATTTGTTTAATTAAAAGTATAAATATTATTTGTACGATTAACATCAGGAATGGTGTTATTACCGAGTACAATTTGTTTAATCTTCTTTGTTGTTTTTAAAGATACATTGATGCTGTTATTACCGTTTTTCCATACATTCATTGGTCTATCTAAATTAATTACTGTTCCGTCTTTAAATTCAAGTTTTAGTATAACCCTTGTAGGTAAGGTTCCAAGCATCTTAATCTTTATGGTTGTCATATCTTTTGTGTTTTTTACACTTTCAATAGATAAATCCGGATATCCCTGTTCGAAGAACCAAGGTTTCCAGAACCAAAATAGATTCTCGCCAGCAACTTCATTAAAGGTAAAGAAAAAATCATAAGGTATCGGGTGTTTTCCAATCCATCTTTTAACATATTCTTGCATACATTTCTTAAATAAGTTCTTCCCAAGATATTCATACAACTCAAAATAGGCAGTAAAAGGTTTATTGTAAAAACCTAATCTGGCAAGACCAGTTTTATAGCTGAAAGATGGGGTGATTAAAGGTAGATCTCTTTCAGTACCGGCAAGTTTTTCGTACTTCTTAAGTTGATATTCTCTGTAATGAGATTCTGGTAGATGTTTTTTAATTAGCTCTGTTGGTAAATATGTTGCCCATCCTTCATCCATCCAAGCATACTTTCTTTCATTGGTTCCCATAAGAAAAGGAAAATAATTGTGAGAAATTTCATGAGAAAGTAAACCGATAAAACTTTCTTCCGAAGAGGGGGCACCGTTATTTGCCATCATGGGGCTTTCCATTCCTCCGTTTCTGTTACCATTACAAAATATAGTAGCATGAGAATAAGGATAAGGAAAACCGGGTATTTTATGTGATAAGTATTCGATCGTTTCCTTAGAGATTTGTGCCCCGTTTTCGTAATTTACTGTGCTGTCAGGATAAACAACATCGGTTAAAACTCTTTTGCCGCTTGACGAATCGACTAATGCACTTGTGCCATCCCAATTGCAAGATTTGCTTATAGCAAAAGCAACTGCCGGAACATTCTCAGCGTAAAAATGCCATGTGTTAATTTCTTTTTCGGTGGTTACAAGTCCTTTAGCATAATCTTCTTGTGTTAATATCTTTATAACTTGGTCTGAAGTTTTTGCTTTTTTATATTTTTTATAAATGTCTTTTCTTAAAGTTTCTTCTGCATTCAGTAAATTACCAGTTGACCAAACTACAACTCCTTTTGGTACATTTATTTTAATATCAAAATTAGAAAAATCATTATAAAATTCTACGCTGCCTTGATAATCAATCATATCCCAACCATCAATATCATCAAAAACGGCAATTTCCGGATACCAATAAGCAACATACATATCACCGTTACCATAGTTACCCATTCTTATTTTAAATTGCTTTGGTATTTCAAATTCCCAACCGATTTTTATTTCAGTATTACTATCGGGAAGAATTTTATTCTTAAGATAGATAATTAAATTTGTTGAACCTCTATAAATACTCTTACTTGTATGCGAAATATCAATAGTATCATTATCAATTATTATGTAATTTATTTTTACTTCATCTGTTAAAGTTTGTTTACCTATATACCAATCTCTTAAAGCATTAACTTTTCCTATATCTTGATAAAGCCGTACAATTATTTTATTAAGTGTGTCTGGGCTGTTATTTTGATACTTAATTATTTCATTCCCAATTAAATAACTGCTATCCGGTAAAACAGAAGCTTCAATTTTATATTCAGCTTTATTTATCCAGTAGTTTTCCCCCGGCAATCCTATTAATGTGCGTGTTTTGTTTGCTATTGCTTCTTGGATGTTGCGAGGTATAAAAATTCCTGTTTGAGCATAAGTAAATATGCTTAATATAGTAAGTGATAATAGTAGTGTTTTTTTCATTTGTTTTTCTTTTGTTTGTTGATTTTATTTTATTCCTTCTTTGAGGAAAGTGTTCATTGGTTTTGATGTAAAATAATGTTTCACCAGTATAGCGGTTAATTTTTCGCTAAGGAGCAACTCAGCTTTTTCTTCTTTGTAAAAATAGAATTGTTTATTTGCAATTAAAGGTTGTTTTTCAAAAACCGATTGAAATTCTTTTGGTAACCTTTTATTTCTATCACCAAGTATGGTTTTGAAAGTTCGTTTAAACTTTTTATCATTTAATGTCTTATTAAACAATGTTAAATTTTTTGCAATGTAAGTTCTCAGATTATATAAATTTTCTTTACTTAATTGATAGATACCGCTGTACAATCTTACATATTGTGGGGATATTTCAATATAAACTTCAGTTCCATTTAAACTTTTTCTTCCTCCGTTTGCTATTACCGCACCGAGTTGTGTTTTATACGGACTTTTATCTTTAGAAAATCTTACGTCTCTGTAAATTCTGAAAATAGCTTCTTTAGGTGTTACAATTAAATTGGGATTATCTTCTTGTATTTTGTAAATCATATGTTGAATAAAAATTTTAAAAGGTTCTTTTACCGATTTAATATACCTTTCTTTATTTTTATTAAACCATTCTCTATTGTTATTTTGAGATAATTCCTTTAAAAATAAAAGACAATCTTTATCAAAAAATATCATAAAAGTTCCATTTTTTGGTTTATATTCATCTTTAGTTGAAATAAAAAAGTAAGGAGATTCCAATAAAAATATTAATTTACAATTGTAATTCAATAAAAACATAAAAAAGAGTCTCTATATATAAAATACAAATAATCGAAGAAAAAATCTTGTATGGCTGCAAGAACAACCAATGGAATATTAGCTAAGTTTTTTCAAGGTTATGCATTAATGTTGAAAATATTAACAAATAATATAATGCTTGAAGATATATGTACGAAATGTGGTTAACTTCTATTATTTAACAATATCAAATTTTCTTTTATCACTTGCTCAAAATAGTTTGTAAGTTATGCCAAGATTAAGTGCTTGCCAGAACTGCGTTTTAATGGATTGGGCTTTTTCGTATAATATGAAAATATCTAATTTTATTTTTAGATATGAATTAACCTTGGCAATAAAACTATTATCAAAACGTATATCCCAAATGTTAAATCTTTTGAATCTTGTGAAAAGCCTTAGTTTAGTTTTATAGTTTATATTTTTGTGAAGATAAGTTTCAAAAGAAGTTATAGATTCGATGCCTGTTTCCAATTTAAATTTCTCAATAGTTCGCGTAAGACTATTATCCGTGAAAGAATTGTGCTTTGAGGTAAATACTTCTTGAACTGCAACTCCGAATCTGAACTTAAAATTTTTAAATTTTTGGTAGGCAAAGCCTAAACTTTGGGTAAGATATGCCGGATCAAAAAAATTAACTGTACTTTTTTCTTCACTTTTTTTATAATCATATCCTTTTGTAAAATAGGTTCTTAACGAATTACCAATAAAAGGATTTACAAGCCAATTTATTTTGTAAGAGAGCTGATGTTCCAACTGAATCTTATTATGAGTTGTTCTAAAAGTTTTTATTCCGGTTTTAGTCCGCCCAAAAATTAGGCTTAGATTATTACTAAAATTCCAATTCTTTGTTTCATAAGTTAAGCTAAAATCATTTTCTGTTACCCAAGAAATAGTATTTTCACCTCCTGCCTGCCAATTACTTAAAGCAAGTTGACTTATTTTTAATCCTAAAGTTAAACCAGGTTTCCACTTATACAAGGCAGTTGTATCTTGTGTTTTTCCGAACAAATTTGAAAGGAAAAAAAATGTTAAGAGTATTATATTTTTATACATTTATTATTAAAGTTTTGAATATAATTTGCAAAGTTAAAAAAATATTTGACAATTTGATATTTTGAGCAATTGTTGCCGAAAAAATACAAAAAAGGGCTGAAAAATTTCAGCCCCAGATTATTCTTAAGGATATAAATATTTTAATAAATGAATCTTACTTTATATTTCAAAGTACTTTCAGCATCTTTTTTAACAGGTATTTGGAATGTGACGGTTTGAGCGTTTTTCTTTTGATAGTTTATTGAACTGTTAAGTATTTCCCAGTTTAACCCTAAGTATCTTTCAACTTCTACAACAACATCTTTATCTTTTCTGTTTTTAATTTTTACTTCAAACTCTTTTTCAACAACATTTCTGGTTATTTTTTTATGACTTACTTGTTTTTCCTCTACAAGCACATTAAAGGCATCACCTATTTTTAATTTTACTGTTTCATCTTTTGGTGTATGGTCAATTAAATCTTCTCCGATAAATTCTATTGATTCACCGTCTGATTTGTAAACTCTTACTTTTCCTTTAGGCATAGGCATTCCAAGTTTTTCTTTCTTGCTGTTATCAAACTCAATTATAACGTTTACTTTGCCGTTAGTGTTGTATCCGTTTGAATGATAGAAGTATTTTTTATTTACTCCGATATCTTCAGCTTCAAAAAGTGAAATTTGTTTTGTTTCATTTTGTGCTAAAGTTGTAGGTCTTTGCAAATTATAAATATGATATTCAAAAAATGATTTTTCTTCAAATTGAGCAGCTGCATCTGCAAATTCCAACTTTTCCATATTTCTTGCTCCTTTGTAAAGCATTCTTTGATTTTGAACTCTATTCACATCACCTGCTACTAACTTTAATTTTGCATTTTTAAAAGTAGTGCCACTATTATTATCAATACTTACCCAAGAGTTAAGGCCAAGTTTTGTGTCATCATGATTTAAAACGGCAACATATTCGGCATGCCAATCCATTCCACCGGTTTGGTAAGATATCTCTATATTTTGTTTGCCTGTTTTGTTGGCAAGAACCTGCCAAATTAAAGTAGGCTTTGTTATTAAGCCTTCCGGCAAAGACTCAACAGAAAGTCTATATTCATTAACATTTGGAAGCATTAAAAGTCCACCTTCTTTTTTTTCAAGAACAATTTGATTTCCTCGAGCGGAAAGTAATTTCCCTTCAACCAAATCATTATTTTTACTAATTAAACTGATGTTTTTATCAATATACTTTTGCAAGATTTTATTGAGACTAACCAAATCATATTGATAATTTTGTTCTATCACTTGACCTGGAAATTTAATGTGAACACTTGTCGGATCAATAAGTTGTGCAACATCGGTAATCTCTATTTTTGAATTTTGTGACTTAATATCAATTTCTCTGTTATCTTTTATTACTCCAAGGTTATTGTTGTAAACGGTTACAGCTAAATTGTGTTTGCTTACCTCTTGAGCATTTATATGGGCGGGAATACTTAGTGTTAATAATGAAAACAGTAAACTTAAACTCTTCATAATTTTCTCCAAAATAATTTAATAATTGTTAGTTTTACTAAATAAAAATAATAAATGTTCCTTAATCGGTTAAAAAAATTATTATAAAGTTTTGTATCTTTAAATAACTTTTTATTGTAAAACAAATTTCTCATCGAAAAAGGAAAAAAATGTCTGATTCAATAAAACTTACAGCCACTATACCTGTAACACCAAAAGTGGTTTATAATGCTTGGTTAAATAAGGATGAGCATAGTGCTTTTACCAAAAGTAAAGCGGAAATTACAAAACAATTGCATAGTAACTTTTCTGCTTTTGATGGATATATTACAGGTAGAATAGAATTGCTTCATATGAACAAAAGAATTTTTTTAACATGGCGGACAACTGATTTTACAGAAGACCAACCGGATTCAAATGTGGAACTCTTTTTTCATAAAGTTGCCAAAGGGACAAAGATCGAGCTAATTCATTCTAATTTGCCCGAAGGAACAGCTGATAAGTATAAAAAAGAGTGGAAAGATAATTATTTTAATTTACTTAAAGCATATTTTGGCAATAAGTGATTCTAAATATTAATCCTCTAATAACTCATTTAAAACTTCTAAAAGATTAAAATTCTTTTCATTTCTGGAATATTTAGAAACCCCAAAAGTTAGACTTTGAATTAATACTTCGAGTCCGTTTAGTATGCAGTTTCTCAATGGCGGTTATTTTTTTGCACAAGCTGATTTTTCAAAAGTTTATAATTTTTTATTAATTAGTTGTTGTTGTAATCTTATTTTGTTTTATTTACAAGTTTAATAATTTTATTAATGAAAGGTAGTATAATGACGAAATCTTTTAATCGGGAGAATCCTTTAATAGATTACATAGCAATTGCAGTTGGCTCTGCAATAATGGCTGTGGGTATTGGTGTGTTTTTAGTTGATGCTCAAGTTGTGCCGGGTGGAGCAAGTGGATTGGCGATGGCAATTCATTATTTAAGCGGTAATGCAATTCCAATAGGTTTAATTATTTGGTTTATTAATGTCCCCCTTTACATTTGGGGCTTAAAAGAACTCGGTAAAACTTTCGGATGGAGAACCTTCTATGGATTTACTTTGGTTTCTGTATTTATTGATCTCTTTAGAGGTGATATTCCGGGGTTTAGTTTTATTCGTTTACAAGATACACAAACAGTAACCGATTTGATGAAAAACGATTTCTTGTTCTTAATTTTAATAGGTGCTGCACTTCTTGGAATAGGATTAGGAATTATCTTTAAATTCAAAGGAACCACAGCAGGTTCGGATATTCTTGCAGCAATTATGCAAAAACGTTACGGTATTAAACCGGGACAAGCAATTATGTTTGTTGATTTTTTTGTAATTGCCCTTGCAGGAATTATTTTAGAAGCTAAGGATTTAGCAGTAAACCGTCCTGCTCTTTCACTAACATTTTATGCCATATTTTTACTTTTCATTTCCGCCTATATTATTGATATAATCATAGATGGTTTTGATTATGCCAGAGCAGCATATATTATTTCAGATAAATATTTAGAGATTGAAAATGCCATTCAAAATGAACTAAGTCGTGGAGCAACAGCTTTAAAATCCCGTGGTCTTTATAAGAACATTGAAAGAGAAGTTATTGTTGCTGTTGTAACCTTAAAAGAGGTTGGTAAGTTACAGGACTTGATTACAAAAATTGATCCGGGAGCATTTGTGGTGATAAACAAAGTTCACGAAGTGCTTGGTAACGGATTTAGAAGAAGAATATAAGTAAAAATGTGAGATATAAAATACAAAGGGTAAAGTAGCATGAACTTATTAGTTTACTGCAGCCACACAACCCAAATGAGTCGTGCAACTTAGCAACTCGACAATTTAGGTTGTTAGGACAGAATTTAGAATCTAAGTTTGTGTGTTTTATGTCTCAATATTTATATATCTTTCGTTTTACACTCTAGCATACTGTTAAATTTTTCTTTTTTTTAATCTGTTATTCAAGTACCACATTCTCGTATAAAAGAATATTATAGAAAGTATTCCTATCAAAATTAGATTAAGCAATTGTGGCAATACTTCATTGATGTTTGCTCCAAAATGACCAATCTTAAAAAATATTTCATAAAAAGGCGTTGAAGGAAAAAGTCTGGATATCCATTGATAGAAGATTGGTTGATCTGCAATCGGGAACGAAACGCCTGCAATAAAAAATAATGGATAAGTTGAAAAAACTAAAATCTGCAACACATAAATTTTCTTTTTAAAAAAACTTCCAAAGAAAAATCCCATAGAAATTATTGAAAACAAATAGATAACTATTGAAATAAAAAATGTAAATGTTATTTCTCTAAAATAAAGACCGAAGAAATTATAGATGAAATGAAAATATATTGCTGCATAAATTGAAAAAATAAATAAATAAATAATTCCCTTACCAAGAAGAATATTTTGGAGTCTGTTATTTGTTCGCCTTATCAGAAAGAAAAGTTTGTTTTCTTGGTTTTCTTTTGCAAAGCTTTCTGCTGTTGCAATCAAAAGAGTTTGTTGTAAAATCAAAATTAAAGCAATAGGTAAAAGATAATCCCCATAGGTGTTGGCAATATTACTTAACCTTATAAAATTTAAGTTTATAGGTTCAGATAGTTTTTGTGCTTGTTCGTAACTATTGCCAGAAAGCCTGAATATTTCTTCTCTTTTTTTATTTGTAAAATCAATAATAATTTCATTTAAAGTTAAGTTAATACTGGTCGATAGAAGAAAACGGGAATTATTAACTAATAATTTAATATCGGTTTGCTTGCGTAATTTTACATTTCTTGTAAAGTTTTCAGGAAAATAAATTATTCCTTCAATTTTTTCTTTTTCTAAAAGAATTTTTGCTTCTTCTATGCTTGCGGCATAATATGCAATGTGCATTTTTTCCGAGGCTTCTATTTTATGTGCAAAGTTAGAAGTTACTTCACTTTGCCAAGCACCAACAACTGCAACAGGTATATCAACTTCTTGTTTGTTCATGTAAATTGTACCGTAAAAAAAAGCATAAAAAATAGGGAGTACAATTGAAATTAAAAACAGACTTCTATCGCCAAAAATGTTGCTTAATTCTCTTTTAAAAATATCAAATGCTGATTTATATCTTCTCATTTTAATTACCAATTTCCGGTTTAAATGTTCTGATTGATCTATAAATTACAAAGCTCGCGGCTGCAAGTCCGACTATGCCAAAAATTGTTATGATGAATAATTCGCCGATTATTTTAATTGTGGGAACTCCCATCAAGTAAACTTTCATAAAGCCTTTAACATAAAATGTAAATGGAATTAAGTGAGCATAAATTTTATGAAATAAAGGCATTGCAATTATCGGGAACGTAACTCCGCTGAATATAAATGCCGGCGTAGTGAAAAATATTGTAAGTTCTGTACTAAAAACCGGATCTTTTAAAACTGCTCCCGCTCCCAATGCTGCAAAGAAACTTATTACCATAAAAGCATAAGTTAAAATGAAAAATCCGAAAGTATTACCTGCAGAAGGTAAATTAAATAAAGGGAAAAAAATAAAAATATAACTTATCACAATAAATAAAATTATTGCAAGATAAGGCAAAGATTTTCCAATAATAATTGCTGTAAGCTTTTTATTTGCCACTTGAAATAAATTATTAATAGTATTTTCTGCATATTCTTTACTGAGTACAAGAACACCCACAAGCATAACTACAATTTGTAGCATCACCATTGTTAATGCAGGAACAAGATATGTACTATAACTTAAATTTGAATTATAAAGTATTTGAGTATCAATATTTATAGGTTTTATTATTCCCATTGCCGCATTTTCCGTTAAACCTTTAGAGCGTAGCTTTTTTAACAAAACACCACCAGAAACTGTTTTTACTACCTGCAAAACATTTTTGTACATTAAATTACTTTTTATAAGATTAGCTGCATTAATTATAAAAGTTAAATTTGCTTGTTTGCCTTTTTTTAAGTCTTTATAAAAACTATTTCCGATGATTAATGCTCCATCAACTTTGTTTTGAAGTATAAGTTCTTCTACTTCTTCAATGGATCCGGCAGTTTCTGTTATATCTAAACTTTCACTAGAGTTTAAGTAATTTTGTAAAAGTGTAGAAATTTGCGAACCGTCTTTATCTACAACAGCAATAGGAATTTCTGTTACTTTTGATTTGCTGAAAAATAGACTAAAAACAATAATTAACGCAAAGGGCATTACGAATAGCAGAAGAAATATTGGTTTATTATTCTTTATTCTGCTGACTTCTCTTTTTAATACTTTATTTATATTTTCCATAATATATTTCGGTTAAAAAAGAACGGTCATTCCCGGTCTTAAATCTTTTATTTCTCTTGTACTTCTTAATCTTACTTCAAAAGTTCTGATATCAAAATCACCTTTTCTGTTTGTCGGTTTCCAAGTTGCAAAATCTCCCATCGGAGCAATATAACTTACTTCAAAATCCATTTCTTGATTATCTAATGCAGGAATTTTTCCTGTATGGATTGAGCCTTTTTTGAAGTCATTCATTTCTGTTTCTTTTATTTGCAAAAGCACCCATTTATCGGTTAAATCAATAATAGTAAATATGGGGTAACCTGAAGCAGCTATTTCTCCAGTATTGATAATTTTGGTTTGAAGTTCACCATCTATTGGCGATTTTATATAAAGTTCATCAATATAAGCTTTAACTTCTTGCAAACCGCTTTTTGCAGCATCGTAAACACCTTGTGCCATTTTTATATCTTCACTTCTGGCACCAGTTGTTGCCATATCGTACTGTGCTTTTGCCGCATTCATTTGGTCTTTAGCAGCAGTATATTTAAATTTAATTTGATCCATTTCTTGTAAAGAAATTAAACTATCGGTAAAGAGGCTGCTCATTCGCTCATAAGTTTTTGATGCCAGTTCAAATTGTTTTTGTGCAACTTCAAATTGATTTTTTGCCATTTCTATTTCTTCTTTTCTTGCACCGTTCTTTGCTTTTTCATATTGAAACTTAGCAGAGTTTACTTTGCCGAGAATTTGTCCGTATTTTGCATCCATTTCTTTACTTTCTAAAATTGCAAGAGTATCTCCTTTGTTTACATTATTCCCTTCTGCAACTAAAATTTTATCAATTCTTCCAGGTACTTTCGAAGCCACATCTACGCGCGTTGCTTCAACCGTACCACTTAAATATTCCGTATTATCGCCGCAAGAAATAATTAACAAGGAAATGCTTAGTAGTGTAAAAATTTTAATAACTATTTTATTTTGGGTTTTCATTTTAGCTCCTATTTACTATTCCAAAAATTTATAAACTCATTAGGTTTGCCGCATATATTTAATAATTTGGCTTTAGATGAAAAATAATTGTATAATGCTTGGCTTGCTTCCAACTGATTTTTTTCTAAAAGTAATTGTGCATCAATATGTTCAAGAGAAGTTCCTAAACCAATATCAAAGCGTTTGTTGTTTAACTTTAAATTTTCTTTTGCAAGTTCAATTACCTTTTTCGAGTTTTTATAAGTATTTACAGCACTTTTAATTTCATTATAATATTTATTTACCAATAAGCCTATTTTTTGTTTTGTATCTTTTTCCAAATAATTAACTTCATCTTCAAGATAACTTGCTGTCTCTAAATCTAAGTAATCTTTAAATCCGTTAAAAATACTTAAACTTACTTTTACGCCGACTGCCCAGCGAGGTTCAAAAAGCGAAAGATACTCAGGGTACATTTCGTACTTTCCAAAACCTGCAACTTGAGGCAAGAACTTAGAGCGTTTAATCCAAGTATTTTGATGAGCAGCTTCCTTTTTGGAAGCAATCATTTTTAATATCGGTTGATGACTTTCAGCTTCATTTTTATAATAAGCTATATCGTTAATCTCTTCAAAATTTACCTCAAAAAATTTATCGGTAATTTTGATTTTAATACTATCATCTGTTATTCCAAGATTATTTTTTAATGCATCGTAAGCCGTTGCTAATTTGTTTAAATCGTTATCCAGATTTTTTTTAGCATCAGCCAAAGCAACTTCTGCTCTTAGGAGATCGTACTTATTAGCAAGACCATTTTTTAATGCTTTTTCTGCTTTTACTTTATGTTTTGTTATTCCATCAACAACATTTTTTCTTACAGATACTAATTCTTCTAACAAGACTATTTTGAGATAAATATCTGTTGTAACACTAATAATTTCATCTCGCTTTTTTTGAAGATCAAAATTTGCAGAGTTTACTTCGGTTTTTGCATATTTTTTGGCTGCGATAAGCTTTCCCCCTAAAAATAAAGGCTGAATAGCTGTTATAGTTGCCGTTTGGTAATCTTGCTTTTTTGCGTGTGTTATAAACTCTGGCAGCATTTTATTTAAGCCGGCAGCATTTTGTTGTGTAAGTTGTAACTTCTGCATATCGGTAAGCGGAGCAGCACCTTGCATTATTCCGTAAATATTTGCCAATTCGGTTTGTGTTCCTGCCTGCATCTTAATCATTGCAGTTCGTATTGGCGTAAGATCAATGTCCATTGGTTCATCAAGATGTGTAAATGACCAACTTACATTTACTTTTGGTAAAAAATTACCGATTGCCGAAAGATTTTGTTTCTCTTTCTGCTTAACTTTTTCTTCAAATCTTTTTATTTCAAAATTATTTGTTTCGGCTATTTGCACAGCTTCCGAAAGTGAAAGAGATTTTTGAGCATTAATACCGCAGGTAAATAAAAAAAGCAATATTAATATTTTCTGGATGTTTTGTTGCATTTATACCTCAATTTTTAATCCGTTTAAAAATAGATTTAACAAATTAGTTTTAATTTCTTCTAAATTACCTATTGGTGCTATGTTAAGACGATAGATTAAATAACTACACGAAACCCAAATTGTACTGAAAACAATATTTGGATTTAGATCTTTTGTAGAAAGTAATTCTAACTTTTTCTTAAATTCATCATTAAGATATTTTTTCTTTTTTTCTTCAATTATTTGAAATACTTCTATAAGCATTTCGTGATTTATTCTACCCATAAGATTTATAGTGGAAGTTATTTTGGTGTGAATTTCTAATATTGCATCAACTAATAAACTTAAAAATTCATCTACTGTATTAGCTTTTTTTGTGTAAGAAGAAATATTCTTGAATAATACATCATAGCTGTTATCTACACATACAAAGTATAACTCTTCTTTAGAGTTAAAGTAACTGTAAAGAGTAGCCTTAGCAACTTTAGCTTTTTGCTTTATTTTATCCATATCAACAGAATGAAAACCGTTTTCCGCAAAAAGTTCTGTTGCCGAGTTAATAATATCACTTCTTCGTTTTTCTTGAAGTTTTGTTAATTTAATCATTTTTACTCACAAAATTGAACTAATAGGTTCAAAAATAATAAACTATCGAGTCTAATTCAAGAAAGTTTAGTGATTTTTATAACATTTTTAAAATTTATATTACATTTTATTTTAAGATTTATCATGTTAATGTTTAATTTTAACAGTAATAAGTTAAATTTTTAAAATATAAAAATTGTCTGCAGTTAAGAGATTGTTACTAAAATTTAAAAGTAAGATTGATAAAGAGAGATTTAACTGTTTTGGTAGATAATATGTAAATGAATTAAATAAGTAACTGATAGGAAGCAGGGACAGCAAAATTAAACTGTCCCTTTAAGAATTATTTTATTACTAACATTGTTGCCGTTTGATTCATATGTCCAATAAATTCTTCACCGTAAGTACTAAATCCTATTGTAGGAATATCACTAAATATTTCACCATATTCTTTTGTTAGATTTTTATTTTCCAATTCTAAGGTTCTTAGGATGCAATTAAAACTAATTATTCCACTAATTTTTTCTGATTTGTTTTTTTCTGCAACTGCTTTTTTAGTATCTTCAATTATATCAGTTGAATCAAGAATTTTTAGTTCCATTCCTTCAAAGAGATTACAATGAAATTTTATTGCTCCGTTTTCTGATTTCATTCGAGGACTTCTCACATAAGGTTCATCACCAACCATTAAGCCGATCGGATATTTGAAAAAATTATTAGCTGCTTCTTCGGGACTTACACCAAGTACTTCACTATAAGCCTCTAAAGCAGGTTTATTATTAAATTCAAGAACTTCTCTGGAGTCGGAAGGGTTTACTTTTGTTGGGGTTAAAACTTTATCTGTTGCAGTAAAACTTTGGGTTTTAATTATATCGAAATTTACTGCGGATTCAACTACGGCAAGAATTGCTGCATCGGTATAAACTTTATCTTTGTACATAAGATTTGTTTGTTTAAATTTCAAATCATCACCTGCTGAAGCTCCAACTATGTTTATATTTGTTTTATTTCCAAGACTGTCCATAAGTTTTTCTTCTGAACCGCTAAGACCATCAATAAGAATGATTCCATAATATTTATTGATATCTAAATCACTAAAATTCCCTAATTCGGAATCTATTGATTTAACATTTTTACTCAAATCCAAATTATTGGAAATATTTTCAATTACTTGTATATTAAGGTTTTTTACTTTATCATTTCCAAGAGCCATTGCTACAATTGAGTTCTTATCCATGCTTCCGCTTATAATTTCACCGGCTGTTGTGCAGCCAATAGTTTCAGCTTCTGAAAATGATTTGGAAAATTCTTCTGCAACTTTTGGCAGATCATAATTTGAAGATGTGAAATAGATAACTAATTTTGGATTAGATTCAATTAAATTTTCTCT